>Ga0114999_10002152_pt1 | contig 26441 bp, 38 predicted proteins | sample ArcticOcean_MG_C_3_FD_89820 | JGI IMG/M metagenome (GOLD analysis project Ga0114999, IMG submission 89820) | Marine microbial communities from western Arctic Ocean - ArcticOcean_MG_CB8_126 | ecosystem: Environmental > Aquatic > Marine > Oceanic | place: Arctic Ocean: Canada Basin | collected...
CCATATCTACCACCAGCACGAAGTTTTGCTACTCTTCTCGCTCTTGTTGATTTGAAGTTTTTATCTTTATATCTTCTACCTGACTCACCACCTCCACCTCCACCCATACCACCCTCTGCCATGTTAGTAACAAATACTCTCTGCCCGTTGCCTCCAACGGCAGCGGCTAGTTTTCCTCCTATTCCTCCCTTAGCACCCATGACATTTGATGCTATTCGTGCTATCTTCATGGCCGCCATCGACGCTGCGACGGCAGTAAACATTATTAATAATTTTCCTCCGTGCCCTTCAAGTTTTTTCAGACCTGCACTGGCAAAGTCAAGAGCAGGCATCAGAATGCCTTTGAAAGAGTGACTTACTTCTTCTATTCTCTTCTTATAATCCTTTATTATGTCTATTTGTTTCTGCTTTTCCAAATTGGCTTTCTTGTCGGCAGTCATCATGTGTGATTGATCTGAAAGATACTCTTGAGCGTTGGCTCTTAGTTTTCTTGCTAGATTGTCGCCTTGCTCCAAGCCCTTCAGCCTCTCGATTACTGCCTTTTTCTCTGCTTCCGCGCCCTCTCCGGTTGCTTTTGCTGCCTTTATTACTTGCGCGTACAATGATGGATATGCTTGAGATAATTCGGCTAGACCTGATAGCATTTCCTGTTGCTTCTCAACGTTACCCCCTACTAGAGTAGAAACCTTCTTTGTTACTTCTGCGAACTCTCCCATCTTGTATATTGCCACGCTGGACTGCCAAGAATCATGTAATCCAAGAACTTCAGCTCTTGTTAATGCCGTTTGTTTGCCAACGGATATGATGCTTTTCTCCAAAGCTACCATACCAATGCCAAAACGCCTAGAAGAGGTAGCTGCAGCAACCATACTCTTATTATATTGGTCTACCAGAGCAACCGCTGCTCCAAAAGTTGAAGGAAGAACTAAGCTTCTAAGAGCACCTGATAATTCACCAGTAGCTTTTTTTAACTCACCAAGACCCTTTTTTTCAGCTGCATGCCAAATCTTTGATGCTGTAGAGGTTTTTCCGTATTCTTTAGCTAAAGCCTTAACTGCCTTAGATGCAGAACCATAATGCTTTGCGAGGGCTTGGACATCAACCCCAGCAGCCTTCGCCTTCTTTAGAATACGAGTAAGATCGGCTTGGACATCACTTGAACCGGATATCCCCAATTCAAGTGTTAGTTGTTGTATGACAGCTTCGTTTGAATTATCTGGCATGATTTGACTCTCTTGTGAAAATATAGTTATGGGTGTCCATAACTATATAATACTTGTTTTTGTAAAATATTCCTCTATTTTACAAAAACAAGTTGATATGCGGTTGATATGCAGTAGATTTACTACATATTCTAAAATTCATTTCCAAGAACAGCATCCATTTGAATGCCGATAGCTGTGGAAATTGTAGGGCTAAGTGCCTTTATGTCTTTTTCTGTCGGTTTTTCATCTATTCCCTTTAAATTCCAACTTTTAATAAGTGCTACCATCTTATTGTGTCGTATTCTAAGTGGATTAAAATTTACAGAAGCGTCTTCAAAAGCTGTAAAAATCTCACCATATAGCTCAAGATTGTCTCCAAAAGATGGTTTCTTAAAAACTACTTTGTAACTCTGTATATCCATGTCTTCTGTTCCATCTATAGATTGTTCTAGAGATTCTTTGCTTATATCACAAAAAATAACTCCATTCTTATCTACGGCAACGGTAAGCTCTGTAATAAATTCATCATCAGCTTTTATAAATAGATCTTGCATTTTTTATCTCCTATGCTATCTTCTAGCGTTTTTTCTATTTTCTCTTTTAATTTCTTCATTCTTAATATTATTGTATATCGACAATATGTGCAATAGACCCTTAAGTTTCTTAGGATCTTGCCTGTCTATCTGGTCAGGAAGCCATTTATACTCTTGAGCTAATGAAAAATAAGTTAACTCTATGGGAACTGGACTAGCTGTTATATTTCGGCCACGAGCATACTCGGTCGCAGCCATTGTTATTTTCCCAACTCGTCCTCACTGAAATCAAGGCATTTATTAAACTTTTCAAAAAGGTCAAGAACAACAGGGGAGGGGAGTGAATCTATGGCACCTGGAGTCACAGGGACATCTCTGCCTTCATTGGTTATATTCCAAGCCTTTAAGCAATTCTTAATGATACTGTCACGATACTTAATGTAGTCAAAAGCCCTCTCTCCTGTTATAGGGTCAGGAGCTGAAGAGTGGGCTGCCTGATTAACATCATTTTGCTCTTTCCATGTTAGCACTCTCCACTTAGTATCTAAAACATCAATACCCTTAGCTTTCTCCTCGTCAGATAATAGCTCCAATGCCTTACTATCTTCTAAGATAACAAGATGCTTTCCATGCTTTGTATCAACATGCTTATAATACATTTTTATTTCTATTAATTCGGGGGTGCCTAGTAGTAACGACATGACTATTATCTCCTTTAAAGAATATTTGTTTAATTACTATTATCTTATCGGAAAATTAAGAAAAACTGTGCAGGACGGCAGATAATTGTAAGTATTCGTCTACCTGTGCTTGAGTATTCTTGCTATTGCTATACTTGCTATGAAACTCAATATGACACGGCTTACAGAAAGTAATGCCATTGCTCTCTTTAAATCTTAGGTCTTCACAGCCAGAGTAGATCTGGATGTGGTGAGCATGTAATATATCTCCCCTTGCTCTCTTGAGCTCATCACTTAAAAGCTCACAGCCTTGCTCTGAAAATATATCTTTGACTTTTTCTGTTGTATATTTGCTAGACACTATAGCTACTTCATAAAAAAAAGCAAAGTCTGATTCCTAAACTCAACTAAAGAAAAAAGAAATTGCTCTCTTATGTGTAGTTATTTTAAAACACCTTATTGTTGAGTTTAAGTATTTTAAAATTGTATTATATTATTTTAAGCATTATCCTCGTAATCAAACGTTGTGTTGCCAATGTTGTTAACCAAGGGGTCACAGACCCCAGTTCCAGAACTTGGAATACTGTGCCAGTTTATAGTGGATTCAAATATATCGTTTGTAAGTCCCATAGTTTCGATTTCAAATATGCAGTTAGGAAGAGTTGTGTTAAACGTAGACTCTGAGCACCCTTCTCCTGTGCCTGGTGTGGCATATCCGAACTTAACGTTAGTTGACTCGCTGCAGTTATCTTGATTAGAAACAGCAACTGAGCTTAAGTCAGGGTGCCTACCGATAATAGTCATATTTCCTGAAACGTCTCTTTTACGAGGAGCAATTGATTGTGCAAAAAGTTTAGTATTTAAAGTATAGTATCTTTCAGCATCATTAGCTATATTGGCCTCAAATGATCTTACAAACTCACCACCGATAGACCCTACAAGTCTACCCCCAGAAAGTTCAACCCTAGCGTCATTCCAAGTAACAATTCTTGTTAGACCAATAGCATCTGTAGATGTAGTAGAGCTTCCTGTGCAAGAGTCTCCACTTCTAGTCGGAGCATCTAAATTTCCAGCAGGCTCACGATTAATACCTAAGATATCAAATGTGCATGTAATGACATCTGACTGAGCAACAGAAAACTGCCATGAGTTAACAATGCAAGTTCTGTAAACAAACTCTGCGTCATTAAATGGCAAAGTGTTAGATGCTGCGTATTTTACTTCTAAATCAAAACTACTTAACGAACCGTCATTTTTACGAGTTGCTGCATATCTGTAAAGAATCTCAAATAATGATTTATCCTCTCCTGTTGGAACTTCATACACAACTGGAAAAGAAACACTGCCGTCTACTAATTTTGGACCTAACTGATAAACTGACCTATCAAAGCGACTGTCAACTACGTCAGGTTTTTCAATTGATTGTGATAAGTTTATATCTGCTGAGTTTGCCCGAATGAGATAATTCCCATGAGTTACATTAGCTGCACCGTCAGCATTACCTATAATGCCTCCAGTATTCACCAGTCTAACAAACCCTACAAACCCCATATAGGCAGGTGGTGCATTAAAAAAACCATGAGGACTAGCCATTTTTTATCTCCGTTCTTTAACAACAAGCCTACAAGACCTATTGTCTATTATTTAATCTAAACCCACTACAAATATTATGTAGTAGAAGTTGTCCAATCAGTTGTATCGTATCCTGCATCTGTGCTCAAGTTTGCCCAACCTACGGGGCAGTCATTCGTCCAAGTTGTTCCCATGTCATTATTGATAAAATTATCTAATTTTACCTTTGCTGTGTCTGCTGTGTTCGTAGCATTTGCTACAATGTGATTATTAACAGCCCTCACAGCATCCAGCAAAAACGCCACACTTGATGCCATATTTCCAGCGGAAACAAAAGCAATGTTAAATGGGCCTAAAAGTGCCAGTTCTATTTCAAGAGCCGCGTCGGGATCTTGAACCGATGGTGTTGAATCTGGATAGTTGGTAGTTCCAACATTAACTATGGCATTAAGCGCTGTTCTAGCATCCGTAGACACTCCTACTAAATTTGTGTCAATTGCTGCATATGCGTCAACTATTGACTTGTAAAGACCTCTTTCTATTTGAGCCATTGTAAATCTCCTATTAAATCGTTCTATATGGTAATATTCTTATAAACTATTATTTTACCTTTATTATTATAATATTGCCTGATATCTTTGAAAAACCTTTTTTTTTTTTAATTAAAATATTACCTCAATCTAGGCTCGTCTCTTCTTAGGTGTTGCATCTCCTCTTCCTCTGCGAACCAACTGATTTTAGCTGCTTTGAGAAGCTCTCCCTTATGAATGCTTCCATATTCCACATTGTCAGGCCATGAGTTGTATATAAATCTATTTGGAATCACTATTGTTGTATCTGAAGCACTAAACGCATATGGAACACAATCGGCCAATACAAGTGCTCCTTGAGAAGGATCTTCTGCCTCTGTAAACCACGTTGTAACCCAATTTTCATGACTTTCATATAGATCTTCTATCATAACCCTTCTATTATTATTAAACAGGCTCCTATCAGCTACATATATAGTGGTATCTCCAGCCTGTATATCTTGAGTCAAGGATGTAATATCATAATCATTAACTAATGGAGTTATATTTCGTTTTAGCCCCTTTTGTATCTCATCAGTAATATTTAATAAGAATCTATACCCTTTTTCATGAGTAGATGCCTTTACATACACAGTAAGGTCTATCTGGTATCTTTCCTTAGTGCTTTCCAATGTCATCCATTCTGAGCTTCTACTGACCCCATTTACAGTTATAGCAGGGAAAAGTGAAAGCACATCAGGCTCACCAATATAGATACCTTGAACAAATTGCTCACTAATAGTCTTTATTAAAACTGTATTTTCAGCAATAGTCCAGTCGTTCAATGCAGGAGCAGTCAAAGTGATCAAATTAGCCACTTTGTCAATACTCTCTATAACAAGTGCTGTCTCGTAAATAGTGCTATTTTTAAGCATAACTTGATCACCTACATTAAATCTGCGACTATTCTTTACGCAGATAACGGTGTCTCCCCTATCAACATTAAGCTCAATGGTTGTAGAGGTTTTAACCCACTTGTGGACTATCCTCCTAACGCTATCTAGAACTTCTTCCATTGACATGATTATTTTCCTAAAATTTTATTAATTTCTTTTAGCATTAGATCTTTCATAACATCTTGTGTCTCTATTCCAAGATCTGGTGGTGGAGTGTCCAAGGGTTCTTTTTTTAAATGCTGCTCTGCCAAATGAGATGTCCACGCCTGCTTGTCTGTTGAAGACAATGAAGACTTTATAAAATCTCCGTCCTCTCCTATTATTTTCCCATCAAGGTTCTGAAACTTCTTCACAAGATCTAAAAATTTATCTACTCCCATTATTTAACCTGACCCTTTCCCTTCTCAATAGATCCTCCAGAAGGAAGAGCATATTGATCGACAAGGTTAGGATCGTAGAACCTTCTACCAATTTTATGAACACCATGTAATACAATAGTGCCACTTAAAATATCATTTATTCTGTCATGAGCCTGACCTCTTATAGTATCTCCAAAGCTAGACATATTAGGAGAACTCTCTGCTGAGAAATACTTATCATAGATATTTGCACTAGCTATTCTAGCAGATATAAATCTAATAGGATTCGGATACGTCAGCCTTACAACTCTATTACCAGCTACAAAAGGAACCTGAATAGAAGATACTGTAGAGAAGGTGTTTCCATTAATTACAGCGTCTATTGTGTGGCGTTCAGTATTAGTTCCATCTGTTATTAAGACAATGTCTCCTGCAGCTAGAGGGCAGTATTGCTCTGTAACTATGTAAACATTTGCAGACGGGTCCATGGGAGAGAACAGCTCTACCTCAAAGTCAACCTTTTCACAAAACGGAGTAATATACATTTGGCTTAAAACTCCATTAATCTCACCATCTGCTAATTGAATGTAATAGTCTATATTTGAGGAACTTACTAGATTATTATCTAAAGTGTTGCCAACATTCAAAAGATTAGAGAATGTATTCAAGTCATCGCTTGTCGAGGCTGTCGCTGAGGTTAAACTTTGGGCAATCGTTAATTTTATATCATTTTCTGTGCAATAGGCCATAATTTATCTCCCTATTTTCTATTAAACTTCTCTGACTTCTTTAATAACTACCCTAACAATCACGTCCATCTCAAAACCATCTGGAACAATATTTGTAGTTATCTCTAAGATGTCTTCATTATCTAATATTTTCTCTCCAGCGCTCAAGGTTAACTCTTTTATCAATGGGGCTGAGCGTATGTTTTTTGTAATAACTTCTGTAACTATAAAATTTGCCATTATTTTTCTCCAAAAAAAAAGTTGCATGCTTATACATACAACTTCTAAAAATACTGGTTAAATCCTTGTTTTTTATTCAGATTATTTATCTAGCTTTTTCTGGGAGATAATAGCCTGAGTTAGCAAGCCTTTGACTACTGCATTTCTAGGGTCTTTAGAGTGAATAACATCTTTAATCTCAAAAGGAAGCTCTAAGTCGTCAATTACAGATTTCACCTTATCTCTAAACCCCTTAGGCATAGAAGTTCCTCCTGCAAGGACAATAGACAAAGGAGCGTCAATCTCGCTCTTAACACTTGCAAATTTCTTGGAAAAATTCTTGAACGTATACTCAATCATATTTGTATAATAGGCGTCCAATGCGAATTGCACATCGTCGTCAAAATCAATATTATTAAAATCTAGCTTGGTCTCTTTTATATTAGTAACTTGAGAAATAGGAGTATCTGTTTGCTCTGCCACCTTCTGATCGATCCAATCTCCAGATCTTTGTGCCGACATTCCTACAATAGCAAATGCTTTTAATGCTAAAACACAGTTTACTTTACCTGCTCCAAAGGATATGCCTATTCCAGTAAAAGGAACTTTAGACCCATCACTATCAATCATGAATGGTGCTTCTGAAAGAATCACAGCATGCCCCTCCTCAATAACTTTTACATTCCAACCAAGTCTCTTGTACATGCCCTCTAGCCTAGCCTTGTGGAACAAGTTGTCTTGAGCACCATCAACAGGATCTGAAGATATACATATGCAAACAAGAGACTTCTTATCAGGAGCTTTCCCTATAAGGCTCTCTATCATCTTTGCCATAACAAGCATCTTCTTATCTTCACCCTTGTTCAGAACCCCTCCTGCCATAGGCCTTCGCAACTCTACTTTTCCTGGAAGCATTCTAGCTACCCTCATAGAGTCGTCTCCTAGAATATAGTAATGCTTACCGTCCTTAACGTATTGCCAATCATTCTGAGCAAGAACCTGCTCCGTGTCCTCGGTGGCTTCTAACTCAACAAAAGAGTTTCTAATCTCTTTAAGATTAATGCCTCCGTCAAGGTCTGATTCTGCCATTTGGAAAAACATAGTGCCGGGGTCGCAGGCCACTGCTCTACTATCTTTACTCATACTTTACTAACCTTTCTTATATCTTGATTAGATCTAAAATCTAACTCTCTTACCTTATTTTTCTTTCTAAACTCATTTATGTGACTCAATGGCCTGTTCTTATAACTATCTTTTTTATAATTCTTATTAAGATATTGACCAAATTCAAATTTATAACTGTAATCATCTACTGGGCATTCGTTTTCAAACAAAGATGCAAAACAGCACAATGCTTGAGCACTTATCATAATTTCATTTCCACACAAATAGATATTATCATCTTCTTTAAAAAATAGTTTCAATTTTTCAATAAGTATATTATTATCCATGTCTGAAAAAGAGTCTGTAGCCAAACCTACACACCTCCAATTAGGTCTTGATTTTTTTCTACTTAAAAAACCATCTCCAATATACCACCACAAAAGCATGTCTTTATTTATTTCTATATCATATGGAACCACTTTTACCCCATTTGGATACCACCTTGCTCTCTGGGCAGTAAAAAACTCATCCACCTTACTTCTCAAAGTTGTGACTGAGTAAGACTTTTCTGTTCTTTTATCATATCTATCTTTTGTTATTAATGACTTTTCTGACCATGGAAAATTTAAAAATTGTTGTTTAGCTCTTTCTGCAAATTCAGCTTTGCTCGTTCCTAAAATAAATCTAGAATTTCTTTTTCCTGAAATCCTTTCCAAACATGCATCAGAAATCATCAATCCATCGAACACACTCATTTGATACTTTGTGAGTTTAATCATTTTTATGCCCACTCTCACAATTTTTCTCGTAACTAATCCTACCCTCACTAGCTCTCACGTAGTCAACAATAAGAGATCTAGCTACGGTTGTTACATTCAGATAGTCTTGCTCTGCACACTCTTTAAACCTTACATACAATTCATCTGGAATTTCAACTCTAATAGCTTTTCCTGTTTTTTTCATTGCTTTGCTCCTTTAATACATTATTAATGTTACATTCATATAACATCTGTGTATATATATTGTACTAATCTTGCAAAAATCCTTCTTTTACTTATGTTTTTCTATAACAAGTTTTCCAACTCATTAATGTTATCCATTATTGAACTATCTTGTTTCTCTTCCTTACAATCTATCGACTCAATCTCGGCACCTTCTGTAATTTTGTTAATTGCTCTTTCCCCTATTTTGCTTAGCATTTCATCGCTAACCTCAACTTCTTCATCATCTCTTACTTCTTGTTCTTGAGCCTGCCCCTGCACAGTAATAACTTCTGGCTTAGGCATATTCTGTATAATCTGCTGAGCAAACTCTGCCAGCTCCTCTTTTCCTATCCCTGCTTGCTGAACAGGTTGGGCTGGAGCTTCTTTTGTAGCTAAAAGATCTTTCATTTGTTGTAGCAACTCGTTTTTCATGTCATCTAAATCATTATTTGCAGTTGGAGCAGCAGGAAAGTTTTTAGGACTTCCTCCATCCTGTATGCGAATATCTATTTTTCCTTCTCTAGTGGCAGCCCTTAGCATTTTAGATGATTCAGACTTACTTCTGTCCATTAGTTTATCTAAATCGATAGCCTGCCTGGGACCTAAAACAAGGTTGTCCAAATCTGAAATAGAAACTGGGGCCTTCGTCTTATTTACTATAAAAAACATGCTACTATCTCATTCTTTTAGATTTTGGGTATGGGTTTTGAGGCACAGTAAATATAACTACACTCTCTTTTCCACACTTCTCGTTCTTACACATATAATATATTTTACCTTCCTTGAAATCAATCTGTACATTAGGATCAGTATCGGTATACCTGCAATGAGAACATACTGCTGTTAGTATCATGATGCCTCCATTTCTCCCTCAAATATATCTATATTTTCCTCTTCAACTTTAGGCAATTTCCTTTCCACAACAACTATTGTGTCGTTGTGCATGCCTCCATGTGGAACTAATAGTATCTCAAGTATCTCAAATCCCCTTGTCTTTCCTATCCCATTTGAGCTCCACCCAAAGCTCATAATAATGCCCCCTATCTTCACAACTCTTGTCATCTCGTCTTTCATATCAGACCAGAATGTGGCTTTAGTGTCATCTTGAGTTAAGGTTTTCCCTATGCCGTCATAGCACTCTTTAAGCTGTCTTGGAGAGTATGGAGGATCATAAAATATCCCATCAGCATACTCGTCATCAAAGGTTTTAATAAACTCTCTAGCATCGAGACTGTGGGTGTTTCCAAACTCTGCATGCAAGTCATTGGTGTAGGTTGCAGGGCTGTTCTTTCCTGCAAATGGATCTAGCCACATATCATTAGAATTATGATATTTTCTTATTAATTCTTTTATGGGCTTTATTGTAAAAGTCCACTTATTGGGCATATTCCAAACTCTTTTTATCTGCATCTGAACTCTCTCTAACAAAAGGTTATATTAGCATTATCGTCATTTAAGAGTTTTTTTATCGTATTAGAGAATTAAATATTGCATCATATTGCTTCTCTATGCTTGAAATCATATTATCAATTCCTGAAGCATCTATTGAGGCAAACTTATATGCTAACTTTTTCATTTTCAATAGTTTATCAATCTTATTACAGGCTTTTTTGTACTCAGCATGTGCCATTGCTATAGCCACCCTGCTGTCAGCCTTCAGATCATATATTCTACCTTTTTCACCTTCTTCGTTAAGAGGCTTATTGGCAAGATGATCTTTTATTTCTATCTCTATTTTTTTTATTTCCGCTTCTATTTTTGCAATTATTTCTTTTTTCGCATCTATTCTGTTCTTAATTTTTAGCATTTTTCCGTACGGAGCATTTAAGCCAATCCACTTATAATATCCAAATGGCTGATTTTTAACTCCGTCCCATGTCTTAAGCTCTTTAGTAGCTATGCTAATCATTTCATTTTTAAATGTAGCAATAGCTTCTGGGTTCAACATGTTAATAGTTTCATCAGTAAAGTCATAATCCTCTTTCATACGTTTTCGATAATTCTTTTCAACGTCTTTTACAATATTTTCCATCAGTCGGGCCATTGCTTTAGGGTCAGACTTAATGTCGTCATGAAATCTAGATACTTTATCTTTTACAAAATTATCCAAATATTTCTGTTTTTTTGCACTATCTTTTTGTATTGTATTTTCTGCTTCTCTTATTTTTCCTTCTTTACCGTCTAGAGCGTGAATTTGTTTGAAAAATAAATTATACCAGCTTCTTCCTTTGCTTATCCTTGGGTGCTCCAAGCTTTCTTTATGAAAATCAATCTTTTGCTGAACGGCATCAGAGATTCTCATCCCTTTGATAATATAATACAACTCTGTATTGGTCCTTGGCTTAAGAGGCTGACCTTTTTCATCAAGTAGAGGATTTCCATTTTGATCAAGCCTCTTATCATTTTCATTAATTTTCGTTCCATTTCCTTTGAATCTTTCAAGCCCAGACTTATCATGATCAAATAGCTTTATAAAATCTTTTGTTGCCTGGTGATTGAGAATATGTGCAGTATCTGAATTTTGTAATACATCAATCATTCCTGGAAGCATATCCAAATAAGCCGCACCGATAAAACCTTTCATCTGCTTTAGTCTAGATAGTTTTCGTATGAATTTTCCGTTTTTATCAAGTAAGGGTTCTCCTGTTTTCTCGTCTCTTTGTTTTTCACCCTTCCACTCGTCATCTCTAATTGATCTAATAGCCTCATACTTCTCTTCTGGGCTTTTTCTCTTATCGTTATCAATTGCTTCTCTTTTTTCTTTAAAATATTTTCTTTGATCATGGCATTGCTTATGCATGTAAAATGGATTTCTTTTGGTCTCTTGTTCTATTTCTTTTTTGGTCATTTCTTCATCCATCACTTCTTTATCTTTTAGATCTTGATTTAAAGTCATGTATATAAAGTCTTTCTTTTTGCCCTCTTGGCCTCCTCCATTTGGGCCCATAAGATCTCTTGAAGAAACTCCACAAAACTTATTTAGCTTTTCCCTTGTAGCCGATTGGTTATTGAGGTGCCCATATATGGAGTCTGGAGTTGCTCCATACTTACTCATTTCTTGAATTTGCAATTTCATCTCGTAAAGATCCGCATAAGCATTATACGGCATTTTTCCGTTCACCATGCCTGCCCATTCTGGTTTGAAATAATCTTTTTCTCCTTGAGAACTATTAATTGAGTCTATATATCTATTAGATCTTCCTTGATAGTCATCAATGGCTATGTCGGGTTCATTAGAGTCTTCTTTAGGTTTATAAATATCTTTTAGAATAGACTCAGGGACATAGATAGATCCGTATTCATTCCTATACTGTATAGCAGTATACCCCTTTTTTCCTTTTCCCTTGTATTCAAATTTTGATCCCTTGCCAGGACTTTTAAATATTTTCCCTAATTGATCTATAGAGTAGTTGGCAAAAGCATGAACCCCTTCCATTCGTATATAGTCTTTCATTCTAGAATCAACAGCATCCTTCTCCTCTGCTTTAGTTCTTTTTGTTTTTACTCCAGGGGCGTTAAGGGCATCTACTGCTTGTTTGTAATCAGAAATATTGTCTAGCATCAAATTCTGAACTGTAGACTCTTTAATGCTTTCCATAGTGTCCAACTGCCCAGCTAAAAAAGTGCTTGCAAAAGCTGCTACCCTGCTAGAAGTTTCTTTAATTTCTTCTGGAGTTGCTGCTTCATCTGCTTTATCTCTTGGAATAAAGTCTGATGCAGGTGGAACCACCTGCTTGCCTTCAGAATCTTGGAGAAAATTAAATTGTTTATTTTCCCCATACTCCTTCTCTTCTCCATAAAATTTAGGGAGAAACCACTCTATTACCCTCGGATCTTGTTTGTCTATTAGGTTCTCTAAAGTAGACAACAGCTCATTTCCTGCTCCACCTTGAAGCGCTCTGCATTTTGAAGCTGTCCCCGAAGTGCCTCTAACTTCTGCTTGAAGCTCAAGTGGTATTAAATTAAAATTTTCCTCAGCCAAAAAGAAAGAGAATCTTTTATCAAATGCCCCTCCTTCAGGTTCAGCCAAAAAATACCACGCCGCCTGCTGAAGCTGACTCATATCATAAAAACGGGACAACTTGGGATGTAATCTATTTTGAATTTCTATCTTTTTCTCATCTGATAGACGAGTGGGGTCAAATACTTCTACAGCCTTATTCACCATATTATTAGCTACAGACTCTTCAGTTTCTACTGCTTCTTCTTCTACCACTTCTTCTACTTCTTCTACAGTAGGTGTTGGTGCCTCTTCCCTGTTAGATACCTCGTCAAAAGATCCTGTCATTTCTTCTCCTTTTGACAGCATAGTATCCACAAACATGCTAGATACAGAGCTTCCAATACCAAGAACTCTGACTAATTGATCTTCCAACTTCTTTTTATATCTATCGTCCTCTCTAATTAATCTATATAAGGGAACGTTTCCTGCTACCAACTCATTATTTCCATTCAACAGTCCAGGCCTACTGGCTGCAAACCACTCCATCATTCCTTCATAAAATCTACTGCCTTCACCAGTCTCTATTGCTTGAACTGGTTGAACTGGGTGTGACAACGGCTGCATGGCTAATTGATCTTGCTCATCTGCTAATCTTTTCTCTTCCGCTAATTCCTCTTTTTCGTTTGCCTCTGCTTGCTCTAGTGGAGTAAGCTGTATGTTTGCTTTTAAGATTTTATCACGATTTGCGTTAAAATAACGTCCGTAAATTTCTCCACTTTTAACAGATTTCATTAATTTTCTTAAATTAAACATTATCTTTAAGTCCATACCATTCTTAGTAACAAATACTCAGTATATTAACAACCTCTATATATTCGTATTTATTAGATCTTCACCTCTATTTTTTCAGCAGAATATGCATCTTCAATTTCAGCCACAATAGGATTACGAAATATATCTTCTCTCTTCAAATAAACAATATTTAGGTTTGTTACATTGGTAAGCCTATCACAAGCATCAACTAGCCCATTTATTCCTTTAATATCGTTCTGAGTGGGATCTCCTGTAATTATAACCTTACAGTTATCACCTATTCGTGTTAAGAACATTCGGAACTGTTCTGGAGTCGTATTTTGACCTTCGTCCAATATAACAACGGCATTTTTAAAGGTGCACCCTCTTTGATATGCCAATGGTAGTGTCTGAAATAGATTTTCCTTCATATAGTATTCTATCTGATCCTGAGTTAAGTAATCTGCTAAGAATTCAAATATAGGGTACATATAAGGGTTAATTTTCTCATTTAAGTCCCCTGGAAGGAATCCAAGATTTTCACCATTTGCTTCTACACATGGTCTTGTAAAGATCATTTTATCATAGTTGCCCATAACAAACTCTCTAAGACCACTCACTACTGCTAATAAAGTTTTTCCGCTTCCCGCAGGGCCAGCTGTGATTGTTACTAAGTTTTCTTTAATTGATTTTAAGAGCTTTTTCTGATTTTCACTCTTTGCTGTAATAGATATTCTTTTTGCAATTGGCTTTGCAATGCCTCTTGTAGATGATTTTATCTCTTTTTTCTTAACCCCCTTTCCATTACCGTTTCCACTTTCATGGCATGTACCATTTCCGTTACCTGATCGTTTTTTTTTATTCATATAATCCCTCAAATATTAAAATTAGTATTCTGGACTGTAAACAATTAAGCTAACTTGATCATTACTCCTTTCTGGGGTGGCTACTAAACCTCCCACAACAAAGTTAACAGACTCTGGGGAGTTGTTATTAAACTGTTCTTCTACCACTTTCCAAAACTTAGTAGGGACAAAAACACTTTTTCCTGCCAATGCCCTTAACCTTATCTCTAGCACATCATAACCATATGCCTTTTTAAGATCATCTAATTTATCATTAACTTCATTGCGGTAAAATAAATCACACCAACCTTCTCTGATATAAGAACTATCTAAGAATTTTCTTTGTTCGGTTGGTAAACTTTTGAATATAATTTTTCTTTGTTCTCTGGAAAGGTATCTTGCATAATACCAATACTCTGTAAAGTTTTTAAAAACTGGCTTTTTTAACATTTTAGTACTCATTACTTTTCAGCCTCCACAAAATTGATGGAGACTGCATGATGAGTGACGAAAGCTAAACAGTTGATTTCATTTTCTTTAAACATGTCTTCCATCTTGTCTTGAATTTCAGTTATCTGTTCTGGCATAGCAGGAACATCCGATGATCCCACTGTAACATGAATAAACTTTCCCTCCAAATCTTTAAACTTTATAACTTTATTTGCCACTGTTTTTATACCTGTCTTACTCTTATTTTCTTTATTCATTTAAATTATCCTCTTTTTTTGTTTGTTCCGCATCTGCATCTGCTTTCAATTTAACTTCTTTCTTAAACCTTTTAGGAACACATTTGATATTTGCATTGTCAAATAGCCACGTATTTTTTTCATCTAAAACTCCCTTGCAATACTTCTTAATCATATCAGAATCCAACCTAATAGGCTTTCCCTGCAAAATGATAGATGTCATAATATCATTAATACCAACGGCTTCTGGACAACCTAATGCTATTTTGTTACATAGCTGAGTAGTTGGCTCAAACATAAAGTCTGCACCGTTTAGAGCGTATTGGTATGCTTGTTGCTTCTCTTCAAAAGTTAGACCTGTCATAAATTATCTCCTAAAAATTATCTATAATATAATATCGGCATTTATTACAAATCTAGTATATCAAATCTACTTTCAATAGGATCTAATGGAGCATCAAGAACGTGCCACTGAATCCCCTTTGTAAAAATATCTACTAAAGAAGTCACTGATGCAGTGTACTTTATGTTGCTAAGAAGATCTGCATCAACAATTGACTCCCCACTACTACTCACATTGTATGTCGTAGAGATTCCACTCCCCTGCCTAGCAAGAGAAAAATCATGATTTGACCCATGCCGACCTAACTGCATGAATATAGGTATTGGACAAATAAACGCCTTAACCTTACTATCCCCCCTGTCAATAACAAAAGAAGCAACAACCTTCCTTGAACCATCCACCTGCTCTGCATGATTAGAATATCTCTTAAGAGTATCTTCCCATTTTTGATACACATACTGATGCACCTCCAAAAAACGAATAGTAACAATCTGACCCAAACGAGGCATGAAAAGAACATTACTACGAACAGGAGATCTAGATGCAGACTGAGATATATCATCAAATGATTGCAACCCCGTCTGCGGAATCGATGCCAATAGGGGTGTTGGTACTGGCATTAGTGGATCTGGTGGATCTGGTGGCATCTTTCACCTCAACAATTTATTATACTCTTGAAAATTAGGGCTATCAGAACATACGATGTAAACACTATCTAGATACGTAAATCCACGATAGTAGAAAAAATTACGAATCGAGGAGACAGCGGTTTTAGATGCTAATTCCTTTGGAAAACAACCTGCCCCTGTAGCCATGCAAGGAAATGCTATAGACTTTAATCCTTGCATCTCTGCCATCTTCAAGCAACTATTGTAGCAATTTGCTAGAATCTCATTGGAGGTTTCTCTGCCCTTGCCTGAATAAACGGGGCAAACTGTATGAATAATATACTTGGCAGGCATGTTATAAGCTCCTGTGATCCTAGCCTCCCCCTCAGGGCACCCATATAGGCTCAGGCACTCTCCTAATAGCTTTTGACCACTTGCATGGTGGATAGCACCGTCCACTCCACCTCCTCCCGTCAAATCACTGTGAGCAGCATTTACGACAGCATCTGCTACAATTTGTGTTATATCTCCAGTAGCAAGCTCTATATCAACATATGGAGTTCTTTCGTTGGCATCCTTAGTAACAGTACTTTCTTCTAAGTCCTCACTAAGATCATTTAAATACTCTAAATTATTTATATCTGACACCACTGTCTCCTTACTTAATTATAAACATTAAATAATAATTATATTGATATATTTTTCGCTTATCAATGAATAAAGCCCCTGTATAACTAAATACAGAGGCTTTATTGACTTTCTTATAAAACTACATACTACCAACCAGATAATTCCATTATCCTGTTTTCCCCTTTATTCTTTGCCTTTTTATTGGAGTTCCAAGCCATAAATCCAAACCTACTAACAGACTTATAAATAGACCATCTAGTGAATCTTCCTACACCTAGCACTACCATACCTTCTAAGAATATAGAATCTGCCTCTTTTCTGGGTCTGCTTTGATCCCAGTAAAGCCAGTCATGGATAATAGCCGAATTTCCATATTTACCCCATTTTGGGTAAACTGCCCATAATAGTCTTGGCACACTTGTAAAATCCGTGATAAAACCTTTTTTTACTGTTATTCTATCTCCGCTATCTTTACTACCCACATTGTAGTAGAAATCACTTCTAAGAACCCACCTTTTTCCATCTGGCAATGGTGACACCATTAACGGTTTTGTAAATACACTCATAGTCTTTTCCTCCTTATGTTGTATATATTCTTATATTACAACTTTTGTATAAAAAATCCTATAAGAATATAACTACATAAGAATATGACTACACTCCAAACGACTCTCCACACCCACAACTACCTTGAGCATTAGGATTCTTAATATCGAATCCTGAGCCATTTAGAGAGTCTTCATACCTTATTTCACTGCCATCTAGATATGGCAGAGACACTTCATCCACAATTACCATACTCCCATCTTCTCCGTAGGTATTGTCCCCTTCTTTTATTTCATCAATCTCTAATTTGTATTCAAAACCTGAACAACCACCAGGTCTAACACTAATTCTTAATGCTGATGCCTTTTCAGCATCTGACTCTTTTATATACTGTGCTATTTTACTACTTGCTTCTGATGTTACTGTAATCATTATTTTTCCCTCTCTCTCTGTTTAAAAAATAAGCCACACAAGTTTTTGCACTCATGTGGCCTATATATAATCTAAATAACTACTAGAATGGGTAACTTACAGTAAGACTAGCCCATACGTCTCCTGTTGAGTCACTTTCACCACCATCAACAGCACTATCATCAAAATAATGAGCATAGTGGATTGAAGGAGTAATAATCAAACCCTGATCTATTGATAAATCTGTTGAAACTCCGAACTGAGCATGTGTTAACTCACTGTCACTAGAGTCAAAACCCTCAACGTAAGTGGCTTCTCCGTAAAAGTTAATCAGCATACCATTAATGGTCTTGTAGTAGTCGGCACCTGCGACGATGACCGATCCATCATACTCATTAGTAGTGTCTCCTGCTTCATCAATAGCCAAATTCCACACTTTGCCATAATAAATTCTTGGAACAATCTGATAATCGTCTCCAACGAACATATTAGTAAAAGCAATACCTACTCCAAGCTCTTGTCCGTCAGAGCCCAAGTCTGCTTCTTGAAGATCGTAGTATGTCTCTTGAATAGTCAATTGAACTTCATTTTTTGATCCTGGATTAAATACACTGACCTGATACATCTTATAGATTATTTGAGAAGCATCATCACTGTTGCCACTATACGTTCCAGCAGGAGAAGTTGTTTCTACATCAAAATACAAACCATCGTAGAATTCAGATAAGTCGTAATTAATTCCCCACTTATACACACTCTTGTCTTGCATAAGATCTTGACCATAAAATTTATTCTTAGATGAATAAGTGGTTCTAAAGATCTTCTGAGCATCTCCGATATAATCAGAGACATCAATGCCAAAAGCGTTACTCTTTACCTTGGGAAGATTAACAACGTCCAAGTTAGAAATAGTTGGCTTTAGATCAATTAAATCATTAATTGTTACACTTCCTCCAATAATACCAACTGCCGTGCATGCACTGTCGGCAACTTCATCAATACTTACAGGAATATCGGGAATAGAATCTGCAGCTTGCCCTAACACATTGCCCATAATACAAACCATTGCAATTAAAAAACATTTTTTCATAGCGGAACTCCTTAAAATTAGTTAGCTATTATTTACATTAACTTCTTAACGATCTATACTCTATCGAAAAATTAATCGCATTCAAACATAAATATATATATATTTATGCATATAATTGTCTTAATTCGATGTAAAATGATATATTATAAGACCTTATGTCCTAATATATTTTTATTTTTCTGTCTCTTCTTCATTTATTTTTTTCCTTTTCTCAGAATATGTCTCAAGACTTAGAAGAAATGTGTCTTCAAATTCTTCATTATTGACATTTTCCCCAACAAGTGCTTCAATAAGAGTTCTAGAAAAATACTATCAATATTATTCATTGGCAATCCTAACAACAAGTCTGCTGATTTTTCTATCAACGACTTTATGTCAATATCGTTAAGGATCTTGCCTTTACTCTGAGCCTTAAGAATCCTAAGAATCTCCTCAGCCCTTTGCCCCACAGAAACACTATGAGACAAAGGAAAATCAATAATTGATGATAAGTGTTTTACACATGGCACCTCGTTATAGTCATCTCCTATAATTATGAGAGACAATAGAGAATTTGACATAGATATAGCCCTTAGTGTGCTAAGTATTTTAGGTTTTTGTGGACAAATTTCCTTGTGAACATCTGACATGACGTAGACAATTCCTTTTACTCCCTTATCTTTTAAGTCGCTTATCGTAGATTTATTTAAAATGTAATTCAAAGCTTCTTCAGTATCAACTGTTTCATGACCTATACGATCACCATGGTTTAAATCAAATAACCCACATGCTACGCCCCAAGCAGTGCACTCATAACCATTCAGATTGCAAAATAATCTCAAAAAATTCTTTTATACCAGTTTCCTACCTTTTTAAACGAATTAGATCTAAAGAACTTGTATTTGTCTGAACGACCCTGCTTGTTCTCTAAGCAATCTAAAACATATTTACGTCTTTCTACTTCCTTTTCCATTTTTTCCACATTTTGATGATCTTTATACGAGCTATTATTGTCAAGGTTATTTCTAGCAAAAACTAAATAATTCTCAGCATCTTGTATTTTTATTTTTACGTCTGGAATAAAGCCTTGACCGTTCTCTCCCAAGTTAGATATTGCCATCCCTAAATTTGAAGTTGAAATGTTCCTAAATCCATAGTGATTTACCTCTGCACCAACATCCCACAGAGGAAGCAACGATTTGTAGTAACTTTGAACTGAAGGTGTGTCAGTGTGGGTCTTACTGAATACATCTACAATAGAAGAGTGAATTCTATTATAGTTCTTATTCCCCTGTATGACTTCTTTTGAAGACAACTCTTTAGCAAAATTAATAGTCTTTTGAACTAATGCTTCTGGAATTGGATCATATAGCTCACCAAGGGGTCGAATTATATCATTCATCATCTCATTTATAACAGCAGTATGAACCTCGTAGTATGCCTCATCTAAATTGTCAGTTTGCCCCTTGAAGTTTTCAAAATAACCAATAGCCCGTGAGATGCTTGGACTGTTTAGAAACGAATCAACATTCAAACTTTCAGATATAGCCGATTCCCAACCTGCCAAATATGGTGCTCTTTCTGACGGGCCTAGATTCTTAATAAATTCAAACTGAGTGCTCTCGTTCATCTTCATAACCTCTTCTTGAGAGATCAAGTGAGGATACTTGTTCAAAAACTCTTTAACTATTTTTCCATTGCCTGTATTCCTTCTCGATCCCTCTTCAATAACATAGTCTTTCACCTCTTTAAGGAAATCTTCTGGGTAGGTTCCAACTTCTCCCCTAATTATGCCCTTAACCACTGACATTTTCATAGCATCTCTATTGTCTGTAACGTCTTCAAATACGCTAAATCTTTCTGTCTCCCATCCGTACTGCTCCGCTTCTTCACTTTGGTAATCTATTTCCTCCAAAGGCTCACCATATTCATTAACCTTTGTTAAGTAAGATGAGTCTCCAGATAGTTCTGATATTGATTCTCTTTGTTCTATGTCGTATGCGCTGTTATTGAAATTTTCTTGCAAGTTCTTAAGCTCTGCTTCGGCTTCCTCTTTTGTTTCAAAGGTCTGGTTATAGTCTTCAACTCCTCCGAACTGATCATCGTAATAGTCCTGTAGCATGCCATCTCCATCTTCGTCATCATCCTCTGTGTATTCTTTATGAACCTCGCTCAATGAGTCAACCAAGTTCCATTTAGAATACTTTGCATCTTCTCCCTCTCCTCTAAACCACTTCATCATTCCTTCTGGGCTATTAGGAGAGACCATCTCTGTGTCTTGGAACGTATCAGAGTACCCTCCACCTTGCATCCTGTACACCCCCTCTTTCATCTCTGGCTGTTGATTGGTAAGCCAGTTTGACAAAAACCTATAATAACCTGGAGGGGCATCATCTGGGTACACAGAGTTTTCTGGAAGAGCTATAGACCCTCCTTGATTGTCCTCAAATCTTTTAATAAGAATACGAGCAACGGGATTTTCAATTTCCTTGTCATCCTTCTTTACCAAATATGAAATCAGCCCCCCTGATGCAACTTCCTTATAGACATGCTTTCTGTTTGAGCCTCCATCTAAAGTCATACAGGATTCCCAACTCTTATCCGTAGACATAGAACCTATATCGTGAGGATTCTGAGACACGACAACATAAAAATCATCTGTTGCTTTATTGCTCCTATACTGAGAGTTAGTGAATGAAGATCTTACGTGATTAATATCATTCTGTATGGAATTATATTCTGCTTGATAGTCAAACTCTTCCCCATTCGTCTGCCTTTGAAGCAACTCATCAGATTGTCTTTTTAATATTGAATTTATGGCTTTATTTATTCTTGCGCCAGTTTCTAAATAGCCACCCCTGTAATCCTTCACTGGATATCCATTTTCCTGCAAAAAATTCACAACGTAGTGGTCGTCTGGAGTCATCAAACTATCTCCACCGTCTACTACATCAACTGAAAAATCTAGATAGATTCTATCTTGACCCCCTGGAAACCATGAGTTAAATGACTTGGGATTTGCATGAGAACTATACTCTATTTGGTCATAGTAATCACTATATTCGGCTAATAATACTTTAAACCAATTCATACATTGATCTCCAAGACTGGAATTGTATTCATGCCCATCTCTTTTGCTGCATTCGCCCTATGACGACCATCATGAGTAAGCACTTTTCCATCTCTATAATACAAAACAGGAGAATCCATAGACCCCAATCCCATAGTTCTTTTTAATTCATCGATATTTTCTCTTGAAGATTCATCTATATCCAATGGAGAACATAGTGCTAAAAACTCATCTGGAGACATACGGGTGATGACCCCACCTCTACTTTTATAATCTGAATCTCCGTACAAAGGAGGGTCTTCCATCGGATATTCCATTGCTCTCTTATACCAACTCACAGCTTATAGCTCCGATTCAATGAGGGGAACACCCCTGTGTTTATATCTTCTGGACCAACCAACAATTTATAAACTACTATATCTTCTGGCTTAAGATACCTATTATGAGCTGCAAAGTGTCGAGCCTCTGCCTCAGTGTCTGCTAAAAGAGAGCCTGCCCTTAATTCTGTTAAATTATTCTCATTAGGACTTCCATGGTAAAAAACATACCTGTCACCTTCCATAGAAATATTACTACGAGTAAGCCAGTCAATAGCTTCCTCTGTAGTGTTGTAAGATTGAGACTGCTTAAACCAATTCATTGCAACTCTCCGTATCAACTACAACTAAAGCTGGAAACTTTTCATACCCCAGCTCACATATTGCATCATACCTATGAGAACCCTCCAGTATGTACAGACCCTCGTCTCTGTCCGATTCACAAACAACAATTAACGGCATAATAAAACCTGAAGACTGAATCTCCATTGCTAAAGAACTTAGGCTCTCAGATGGAGCACCTGAGCATAAAGTGGGAATATCTCTAATTCCCTTTAACTCTTGCCACTGACTTAAAGTAGATCCTATAGAAGCCAAATTATCAATATCTCCGCTCTGGTTCTCGCTCAAAGAATATTTAGAATCTATCCTGCTAATTATGTCTTGACAACTTCCTTGCTGAGCACTTTTAAACCAATTCATCTGCACCCACCTCCGTAATTGACTCAGGAGAGACGTTCAACTCTCCTTCATATATAATGTGCTTTTCATTTTTGTAAGAAAACTTAAAACCTTCTGGCAAAGTATACCCGTTCCACGTAGAGCTATTGTCAAAGCCCTCTCCACTTTCACTTACAGGCCAAGTAGTTTTCTCCCCATTACTATAGGTCTTCTCCGTATATCTGTATGTAGACTGAATAGGAAGGGTTAGCAAATACTTAGCCCCTCTTTTGTAATACTGCTCAGGATTACCCTGAAGACTGTTGGCAAACCACATAGCCCCTTGCTCACTTTTTCCTGAACTAAGCATTAGGTTGCCACTAGAGTCCCTCTGCATCTTACTCATATCGGCATCAAAGTTTCTAAATAGTGTGATAGTCTCAACCTTTGATTTCTCTTCCTCTTTTACAAGAGTTCTATCTGAAACCTCTCTCTTGAAAATATCTCCAAACATATCTTCTCTTGGGTCTGGATCTTCATATTGTGCTTTTTTATACCAATTCATTAAAATTCTTCTATTCTCTCTGCCTCTGGAAAGGCACTGTGTAATTTTGATCTAAGACTTTTAGGCTCATCTCTAAACGCTAAAACTCCATCCATCGGCTTTAATAGACTTAAAATTCCTGAATAAGAATCGAAGCGACCTCGATATATTCTATCCAACTGCTCGCCAGTCATTTCAAATAGCCCAGTATGGTCGGCTGTTCCCTCATACTCAATCTCAGAGACAACCTTACCATCTATGAATATCCATAAGTAATTAGGATATTCATCCGAATCAACATCTCCATCTTGAGACCATGAGTGACCTATCTCACCATAACCTGATTGTGCTTTTTTATACCAATTCATATCTCTTATTTCTAAAATATAACACATTTTCCTCTTTTTGGGCGTAAAAAAACCCTACCATATAGATAGGGCTATATTTTACTACTTCCCTGCAAGAACAGCAAGAGCGTCGTCATAGTCTCCCTTGCTGTTAACCAGTGCTTTCTTGCACTCTGCCTTGGACAAACCTGTTTCTCCCATAAGCTTCTTAACCATGCCACTTGTAATTATTACTGTCATTCCTACTCTTCTTTCTTATACTCGTCACTTCCTGCCGTTCTCCCCTAGCTCAGAATTTCCATAAGTATCTTCTATATCGACACTACTACCAACCCACTCTACTATCTCTTCTCTGTAAAAAATATCATCTACTCCCATGTTGGCTTTAATCCACACAATAGCATCATCTAACAAATCTTCTACTATATACTTCTCGTAAAAAATATCTATTTTCGCTAAAACTTGCCATAAATACTTCCTAACTTTTAAAATATGTTGTAATTGTCATCATAATAATCATCTTCTTCTCTTCTATTATTCCCTAACTCTCTTCTTCTCATATCAATAGCTCGGTTTCTATCACCCTCTGCAAACATTCTCTCAAGGTCTGACTTGGTTTTGTATCTCCTTAATTTATGCTTTCTTTTGAGTGTAGTATAATCTCGATTCAACTCAGACTGCCTTCTGCAAGAGAGGTGCCATCTATACAATGCATCACACAGACTAATTAAACAGATTGACCAAACAAACGCTAAACCATAAAATATCCAAGTCATAACAACCCCATATCAACAATACTCATCTTCTTCACACTCATCCTCATCCATGGGAAACACATCACAACCACATACAAAACAAGGAAAAAATGTAACATATAGCATATCTCCGTCAACGCTCCAACCACCCATATCCTTATAAAGGGGGTTCCCACAAATATGACAATCTACCTCAATGTTCACCATCACAAGTTCATTATATCGAATCTACTCTCTATTAAGTTTAAAGTGCCTGAGTGAGTACAGACATATGAAATTTGATACTCATACTATTCATTAGTCATCTCGTTATAACCGTATCTATACTATAATATTATTCTCTTACAAAGTGTATTATTGCATTCTTGAAATAAATGTTCTTAAAGATGAAGGATCACTGATGGCTGATATTTCTTGCCCGTCAAAACCCTGTGAAAAACCTGGGTGGATCTGATCCATAATAGTGATAAAGTTATTCTTAACTAAATTTAAATCTGCCCCATTATCCAAATCACTCAAAGAACGCTGAATGATCTCTGATGTGCGGGCACCCATCACGTCCTGCTGATCACTAACCTCTCCTACGTCACCTATAGATTGATGAACAGGATCACCTAGTTGACTTGTCTCTCCATCTGACATTGGATCCTGCATACCCTCACCAAATCGAATATTATACCTAGATGTCTTTATTATCCTCATAAAGGCATATCTTGCTCAGACTTAACATTATACTTCTGATCTACACCTACTATAGCGTCTCCAATATCCCCACCTGGAGAAACTGCAAATGTAGCGTGACGGTCATCTAAGGTAGTAAATAAAAAAACAGACCCACTAAGTGACTCTTGCACACCATTATAATGTACGTTGTACTTAAGAGCCATGAGCCTTGCATCTTCTTCTGTATTTATAGTCTTTGCTTTTTTAAACCAATTCATATACTTTATTTCGGCAAAATATAAATAAAACCTTTGTTATAAATCTAATATCTCAAATATACTGGCAATTGGCTCTGGAGCAATCTTCCCCATAAGTGTGCTGAAACTGCATACAAGATGACTCAAAATGAGCAGGATCAGTGTTTAAATATTACTGTAAATTTTTATGAGTACCTTATCTTTCGAGATAAAAAGTAAGAGTGTCTACGTTGAAGGGATCACATGGAAGGGCTTTATTTTCGGAATTTAAAACTATCATGGTCTATCTTGGTCTTTTAATAGTTTGCCAATTACCTCACTAGCCTCTACCCTAGTAAGAGTGTCTATCTCACACTCCTCCGCTCCAAGACTCAAAAGAAGATGCCTCTGCTTGTCTGTTACTCCATTATCATTATTCTTAACAGCCTTTTTCTTTTTTAAAGAAGAAACAGTGCCTAACTCAGACATCTGCATATCTATGATTGCATTCTCTTCCTCACTCAACTCATACTTGCCAAACTTCTCCCCCTTATCCTTATCCTTGTAAAAATTAATAGCTATCCTTGCTGATGCCAATGCGTCTGAAAGAGCATGGTGATGCAATAACTCAAAGCCAAAAACGTCACACACCCGATTCAACTTGGCAGAAGATAGCTTATAAACCTTTTGAGCCAATTTTAAAGAACACTTGTATTCTATGTCTAAAAATGGTAAATGGTATTTCACACAACTCTTATTGATCACACTCTTCTCAAAAGATACAGCGTGGCCGATAATATAATCAGCACCCTCCAACATAGGAAGAATAGAATCATTCCACACAACATCAAACTTTGGTGAATCCTTGACATGCTCATGAACTATGCCATGAACCTGAGTCTGCATCCAACCCCAATCATCTGTGTCTGGATCAACAAGAGAATAAAAAGCATCTACTATAACGTTGTCAACAACCTTGACCACTCCAACAGAGCAGACTGAAGCCCTTTTGGCATTAGCCGTTTCAAAATCTATCGCTACGAAACTTATCATTCATTTAATATAATAGCGAAACTATCGCTTTTCAATGAATTTCTTGCATTCAGAGTAGAGTAGGGTGGGGTGGGG
>Ga0114999_10002155_pt1 | contig 26415 bp, 22 predicted proteins | sample ArcticOcean_MG_C_3_FD_89820 | JGI IMG/M metagenome (GOLD analysis project Ga0114999, IMG submission 89820) | Marine microbial communities from western Arctic Ocean - ArcticOcean_MG_CB8_126 | ecosystem: Environmental > Aquatic > Marine > Oceanic | place: Arctic Ocean: Canada Basin | collected...
AACGGGCTCATTGTCCGTCAGGATCCTCAGGATATTTCCTCAGCTATTATCAACCTGCTCGATGACCCGGTGAGATCGCAACAGATGGGGATGACCGGCAGGCAAAAGGTACAACAGTATTATGGTATCGAACAGGTATCAACGCAATTAGAAGCGGTGTATCATAACCTGACAGGGAAAGGATAATCATTGAAAGTAAGCGGGCAGAAAATATTGGTAACCGGTGCCGCCGGATTTATAGGGAGCCATGTCGCGGAAATTCTTGTTCATTGCGGTGCAAGGGTTACCCTGTTGGATAGAACATTTGAAAAAGAAAATGTGTGGCCTGCCGACTTGGCCGATTCATTTCGAACCATTGAAATGGATATCCGAAAAGATAGCTTTGGTACTCACCTGATTACCGAACAATATGCTGCTATCGTGCATCTTGCGGGACCCGCATCCGTGTTGCTCTCGGTCAAAGAGCCTTACAGTGACTTTGAAAATTCCCTGCTTACAACGATGAAACTTTTGGAAACCCTTCGAACAAAATGCAAAGAAACGCGTTTGATTGTTGCCTCCTCCGCTGCAGTATACGGTAATCCGGTATCGCTTCCCACATCGGAGACCGATCCCGCGTATCCTATTTCTCCATATGGAGTCGCTAAACTTTCGACTGAGCGATATGCAGCCGTCTACAGCCAGTTGTATGGCCTTCATATCGCTTCATTACGTTTTTTTTCACTCTACGGGCCGGGTCAGCGAAAGATGCTGATCTACGATCTCATGTCAAGGTTGTCCGAACAGTCGGACAGGCTGACCCTGATTGGTAGCGGAAAAGAAACGCGAGATTTTATCTTTATTAAAGATGCAGCACGAGCTGTTATCACGGTGCTGGAATCAGGCGCGATGGCGGGAGAGGTGTATAACGTTGCTGCCGGAACGTCCTACACTACATTAGAGGTGGCTCGGATTGTAGCCCGTGCAATGGGTATGGACCCGGACATAGATTTTACAGGACAGGGTCGCGATGGAGATCCAATCAAATGGCAGGCCAATATTGAAAAAATACATCGGCTCGGATTTGAACTTGAATTTAATCTGTCGCAGGGCATTGAGGAAACCGTCCATTGGTATCAGGCCCCTCCCTTGTCCTGATTCGAGCTACGGACGAAGAACATGATATATGGAAATGGCACTGGAAGGATCGGAATAGGCTAGTGAAAAGCGATCTGGGTATTGGTCAAGGACAGGTATTTGAAATTTCATGTCCATTGAGACTTCATCATTCTTGACCTGCCTCGGCTGGACGACAAAGTAATCCGCTCCCGTTTCGTCAATATAAGCCAGGGCATCTTGAGGATCTCGTGTCATTGCAGGTGCTAAAGCCTTTCGTCCTGTATAGAGGTATAGGCCTAAATGATCAAATCCCATTAACAGACTGGTCTCTGAGGAATCCTGTTTTAACCAGATGTAAGCCTTAGCGTACGGATCCACTTTCCCCTGGATAAGCCAGCCTTTCTGGACAGCATCAGCCGCCCGAAATCCTACGCCAGCCATCATCAGACATAAAAACGCAAGGACAAGCCGTCGGGCCGTATCTCGATTCGTAAACCATTCCGCCACATAACGGCTTCCGATGTAAACATATAGCAACAAGATGGGGGTTATGGGGGCCATGTATTTCCATTGTATACGTGTATGCCAGATTAGCAACATCCCGCCATATACAAGCATATATAATTCTACGCCCCGCAACCCAGATCGTAGTCGCTGTATGAAACCGATCAATACAAAAGCAGTAACCGAAAGTTGTGCGATAAGAAGCAAAAAGGAAATGCTCAACTGTTCACTGTATTGAATGATCCGTTGGCTGCCCAGGGTAGCCAGCAGATGATTGGGGAGTGTTACGGTGGTATAGGTAATGCCGTTCATCCACATGCGATCGAATAAACCCCAGATGTCGATTTCCCCACTCATCGGGTTCTCCAGGTCAAACAACCAGAACTGGGTTCTGTATTCCGGAGTGCCGATAAATGCACTTTTAAAGAGCCACGGGGAAGCCAAAATTAAAAACCCGATAATTAGTTTGCCGGCAGCCCAGGGCCGACGTTTAAGAATCAGCAGGCCCGGTAGGGCGAGAAAAAGGCCGATGCCAACGCTGCGGAATAAATAGGCCATCGTCATCATTACTGCCACCAGCAAAAACATCTTATAACCAGCCGGTTGCTGATCATGGTCTTCTGTCGCCTTTTCAAAAAAAAACAGCGTCGCCATAGACGTTGCCGCATAACCCATTTCCGCCATTACGGCGCTTGAAAATCGAATCGTCTCCGGATTAAAAGCAACCAGGCCGGTCATTAGCAAAGCGATTGCAGGCGGAATATGCTGGCGAAGCCAGAACCAGGAAACCATCACAAAAGTCAGAGCAAACAGCGCTGAAACTATCTGGAGAGGAATAGTGCTCTCCGGTGGGTCAGGAAAAAAAAATAGAACAGGAACCAGGAACAGGGAATGGGCTGGCGGAAATTGGGTGGCCGGTGGCGAAGCCGGATCACTGACCATGACCAGCCCTTCACCTATTGCCAGAGCTTTAGCTGTGACAATATGGATACCGTCATCAATACTGTGCCCCACTGAATATCCGAAAGAGGCTGTATACACCACGGCTGCGACAATCAGGATCGCCACAAAAATTTTATGATACATAGGTCTGATTACGTTTTATAATACCAAAATACATGGAGAGAAAACGAGGTACAAGCAAGATCAGCCAGACCCTCTGCATAAGTAAACCGATGATGCTTTTAAAAGCCAGCACCGGCCTTTTCAAAACCAAGGGCATACACTGACCTAATTCTTGGGGCAGATATCGTATTCCAATAGAACTGTAGATGACATATAAGGGTTTATGGTGTTTTTGCTGAAGATAGCGCTCAGGGTGTTTTTTGTAGAGTAAAATTTCTACACCGTAAGTTTCAGGCTTTCGTATGAATTTATACAATGTGCGCGGGAGCGGTGGATGGATAATGACCATATGTTCGTTATAGACAACAGGTCCTTGTTCCATAACCCGCCAGGCGACATCCACATCTTCATTACCATAAAAGAAAGCCGGATCGAATCCGGCTACCTCCTGCAAAGCTTCCCGCCGATAGGCGACGTTGGCGGTGGCATAGCATTGGCCGGAACCCTCTAACTGATGGGTCAATGGCGTCGTCTCTTCAGGGATCGTCACGGTTTTGCCTTCCATGCCTAAAATATTCGGTTGGGTGTTAAACATATCCAATATCGACTGAATCCAGCCGGGATCGGCGAGACAATCGTCATCTGTGAAGGCGATCAGCGGCGATTTTACCTGTGACAATCCGAAATTCCGAGCGGAGGATGGTCCCTGATTCTGCTGCATGGTCCATTTGAAAAACGGGTGTTTTTGGCAGAACGTATTGAGATAATCGTGCGTGTCGTCCGTAGAACCGTCACTTACAACAAGGACCTCGAAAGACTCTGGAGCAATATCCTGGGTCAATAGAGACGCCAGAGTACGTTTCAAAAGGTGAAGTCGGTTGTAGGTGGGGATGACGACACTGAGCTGAGGTTTCATTGTAACAGGCTGGAGAGCTTGAGGATAGTCACAAAGGACTAAAGCGTTTTCAGGCGATGCATCAGGATCATGTTGATCATAGTCATACCCAGCACAAAAGCTTTAACCGTACTGCCGGTGACGGACGACTGGCCAACCCGCTGCTTGTAGTTAACCGGTATTTCAACCAGACGGAGTTTATTCGTAATCGCCAGAAGTGTCATTTCAAGGCCGAAGTGTGAAGTGTCTATGGTAAACTGGTCTTCAATCTTTTTTAAGCTTTCTCTATGGACCAGACGCATCGTACATCCGACGTCAGTAAACAACGTGGTGTTGAAGAGAAATTCGACCATTTTGGCTACAGCCCAGTTTCCCCATTTCAAAAAACGGCCCATGTTGGCTCCCGCCCAGATGAACTCACGGCTCGTCCGAGTGCCGATAACATATTCGAAATCATCAGCATAAGCAAGTAATTTCACGACATCGCGACCATCAAATGTTCCATCTGGTTCAGAGACAATCAGATAGTCGCTGGCCGGGTCCGCTTCCTTTAATCCGCGTTTAATTGCGGCTCCATAGCCCTGTTTTTTTTCAAAGACCTCTTTGGCTTGCGTACGCGCGACTTCCTCTGTCGTCCCCGGAGCGGCATTGTTGTTAACGACCACAACCTCATCCACATAACCAGTGGCAAAAAAATCTTCAATGGCCTGATAGATCGATTCTTTCTCGTTATACGTAGGGAAGATGACGGAAATACGTTTTCCATTCCACATGAATATATTCAACCTATTGTAAAACTCGGATTAGTAAAACCAGCCGGCTATGACAGGTTCTTCTGTTCTGCCTCAATAGCCGCCCAATGTGCTTGCATCCAGTTCAGTGTGTGTTCCAAACCCTGATCGAGCGAGGTGCCCGTTTTATAGTTTAATTGCGTGAGTGCTTTATGAATCGAAGGCTGCCGATGTACAACACTATCCCAATCCCGCCTGCCAACCAATGATAGGCCGGAGGTATTCTTTGTTAAGGTGTTAACGCGCTCTGCAAGTTCAAGAATACTGGTCGGTTGCCCCGTAGCCAGGTTGAATATTTCCCCACAATACTCATCGTGCTCTGCTGCCAGGATGGTCCCTTTGATAATATCAGATACATAGCAGAAATCACGCGTTTCATCACCATTGCCTGTGACCTGGAGGGGTCGTCCACAAAGAGCGGTATAAAAAAAGTTCGGTATCACGTTACGGTATTCCCCAGGCCGCTCACCCGGACCGTAACAATTGAAATATCGAACAATTGCTGTCGACAGGTTATGATATGAAGTATAGAATTGCGTATATTGTTCGCCTAACAGCTTGGTAATAGCGTATGGCGTCCCCAGGTCAAAGGAGGTAATCCCTTCGTCCATCGGGCCGTTATAATTACCATAGACGCATGAAGACGAAGCATAGACGAAACGCCGCACGTTAAACCGACGACATCGATCCAAAATTTTCAGCGTACCCAGGCCGTTCGTTTGTAAATCTCGCTCAGGATGATCCACAGAACTTTTATTGGCGAAGTTAGCAGCCAGATGAAAAACAACGTCAAAGGTATCCTGAAATACATCATCCAGTTGATCGTCACGGGAAATATCCAACGGGTAGAATCGAACTGAGCTATCTTCCGGTATGTTATCTCGATATCCCGAACTCAGATTGTCAACTACCGTTATTTGACAATTTCGTTCTATCAGGGCCTCAACAAGGTGGCTACCGATTGCCCCTGCACCGCCGGTAACTAGTATATTTTGAGCTTGGATTTTTGTCATTTATCTAAAGGGGTGGCATGTGATGTGATACGTTTAACTCGAATGAGCAATCCTGCATATTCGATGAGGGTCTTCAGGATATTCATTTTACTCCCGCCGGCTTTTAAATCATATCTTAGATAAAGCGGTACCTGCACAATCACCGGTTTCAGGGGACGTAGTTTTAATAATAGTTCCAGTATAGCCGCAAACCCACGGGCTTCAAGAAACGGATGATACATGGTGATCGCTTGTTGCAATAAGCCGATTCGATACATTCTAAAAAAACTGGTGTAGTCTTTTACGCCCATTGGAAAAAGTATCCGAAAAACGATTCGAGCCCCGTGACTTAACAAACTACGGTGCCAGGGTACGCCGGTTTGGCCTCCGCCCGATACAAATCGAGAGGCGATCACCACATCAGCCCCGGATTGGGCGGCCTCAATCATGGTCAAGATCAGATCGGGACTCTGTGTATTATCTGCATCCATCGTAACGATCATATCTTCAGCCTGGTAATGCGTACAGGCATATTCAATCCCAGTGGCTATCGCTTGGCCTGCGCCTCGATTTATTTCATGGGTTACAAGCGTGACAGGCCAATCGATCGTTTTAGTGTTTACGATCGCTCCGGTATCATCCACACTGCCATCGTCAACGACCACGATCTGATGATCGACTTGTGCCAGAGAGGTTCCAATGCTTTCGATTAACGAGCCGATGCCTTCCGATTCATTATAAGCGGGCAGGACGATAATTATCAAAGGCCCCCCTCGGCTGCAAACGTCGATAGATAACCTGAAGTGGCCTATCCGACGGTACGGAAAAATAGTGAAAAGCCAATTCCGGTCGATTGTCCCATAACAGATCCGGATATTGTAATTCGATACGCTCATACTCTGTGTCCAGCACCTGCTGAAGTGATTTCGTTACCTGGAGAAAATCACCTTCATGCATAATAATCCAATCCGGTTGTATATCTTCCTCCGGTTCATAGATAAGGCGCTCAGGTAAAAGGCGCATCTTGGTATAAAACATCAGAGGAACACTGCCGTAATCGGTTAATATCGTATCATCCGGATGGCCATGCCGTTCTAAATAATTGACAATCCCTTCCAGAGGGCCATCGTAGCGATGCGTAAGTTCATAAAGATAGCATGTTGGATACGATTGGACAACTCCTAGTTGCACAATTTTTATATCCATAACAGCCATACGGTGAAACCAGGTGTCCTCAGGAGGTAATAAAGGCTTGATTCCAACCCGGTTGGACCATTCCGAATCTGTCATATAGGCGCCGAAATCCAAGGCGGAAAACGAGAGGGCTCTCAGGGCTAAGGCTGGCGACGCATTAAGCAGATTGGAAAACATAACAAGGAGGAGGAATACCACCGCCAACTTAGGAAAAGATTGACGAATTTGACTAAAGGCCATCACCATTGCAATAAGAACCAGCGGAGCTATACCGACCAGATATCGAATCTCATTGGATGGGCTGAATACGGACAGGGTCAGGATAATGCCCGCCGGCAACATCCAGATAAGGTGTATACCGGTCTGCAGGGAACAATGTCTTACACTTGTCCCACCTTTTACTAACGCAAGTACCACACAGACCGCCGTCATATAAGGTAACCCTGGAATATTTAATGAGGCTCCCGCACAGCAAAGACCACCGATTAGGCACAAATAGCGCCAGAAACGGTTAGTACGATTAAATATCCATAGTCCCATTACACTGATTAAAACCGGTGCGGAAAAGTTCTCAGTCAGCTTGGCTGTTAAGGTACCCATGAAGATAAAAAACTTGCTTGCACTGAACCATACATATCCATGTGTCCAAAATTGGGCATACCATACCCAAGGTATGGTAAATAGAGCAAACAAAGCTCCCATTATAGCAATCTGTGTCCAGGATATTCGCTGAAAATACACCATCAGCCAATGCATCCCCAAACCTGCAAGCGTGCCCGCACACACAACATAATGACTATGGAACAGGCCTATTGCTGCTAAAGTTAAAGGCCAAAGCGCCCACTTACGTCCATTGGCCAGGTTTAGATAGGACCAGATGAGCAGAAGCGTGAACACAATAACCAGGCCATAATATCGGCATTGACGAAAATATAAAAGTAACGGTACATTCATGACCAATACCCAGGGCGCAACGATTTGTGTCCAACGATCATCTGTGAGTTGACGTACGACCACGGGAAATAAACCAATAACAACCAAACCGCAAATTACAAAAGGAAAACGACTGGAAAATGTGTCGACGCCCAGAAAATAAAAGGAGGCCGCGCTCACATAATACGGTAGCCAGGGTAATACGACTTCTACATAATCTTCATTATGCAAAGGTGGATAATAGGTCATGAGATTCCGGCCGTCATACATGCGCGGGTAGCCATAGGTAAGTATATTTTTACCGAGTAAAGCGGTCTCCGCTTCATCCAACCATAAATAGGTATCATCCAGGCGAGGAAACAATAGAACACTGCCCAATAAAACGAGTAATATGGTCTGTATGTACCGATGTTGAAAATATGAGGGGATAAACGTCATATGTTATCGGTTAGGCTCCTGATCTGCATGATCTAACGAGACGATTCCGTACGGGTTCAGGCGACTTGATGGTAAACGGCCAGTGTTTCCTTCGCAGTTTTCTCCCACGAAAACTTTTTAACATGACTGAGCCCACGTTCACGTAACAACATTCGCCATGCTGGATCATCGATCAGCCGTTGCATAGCGTTGGCCAAACCCTCTATATCATCTGGTTCAATCAATATACCGGCATCGCCTACAACTTCTGGTAAAGAACCACGGCCTGCGGCAATTACAGGACACCCGCATCGCATGGCTTCAACAACAGGAAGGCCGAATCCTTCATAGAGGGAAGGAAACACGAAAGCCGTTGCCGCGTTATACAGAGCGATAAGCGTATCACTATAATAAGGTATACTTCCCAGAAAATGGACGTAGGCCTTACGACCGGTCTGATCGATACGATCCATTAACGATGAGGGATAAGTAGATAGGGTACCGGCAAAAACCAGGTCGACTGGTAAATCAAGTTGGGCCCAGGATTCGACCAGAAGTTCAATGTTCTTGTGCATATTATAATTTCCGACGTACAACACGAACGGCCGCTGAAGATGATATTGATCCAGAATCGCCTGGACATTATTTTCGTCCAGAATCTGAAAATGATCTCCCGGAGCCATAGGGACCACTGTAATCCGTTCTTCAGGGATATCAAGAAACCGTATGATATCCTGTTTGGTGTTTTGTGATACTGCAATCAGATGCGCCGCTTTCTGCAGAGCTTTCATTTGCCATCTGAAGGCACGTGTTTCCGCAATAAAACGGAATTGAGGGATGACAAAAGGATGGAGATCCTGAACGGTAATCACGGTTCGACATGGTTGAAAATAAGGCGCACAGATTTCCCAGACCTGGGTCAGGCCTCCGGTGGCATGAAACACATCTGCACGGCTTCGCAGCAGGTCGATTGGTAATAGCAATTGTTCCCAAAAAGCGATATGGTTTTTTATAGCAGGTCGACTAACAGGAAATGGGGTCGGTATATGCAGATGATCAATAGGGACATCGGATAAAGTCAGGTATCGCCATTCGTCCACGTTTTCAAGACGCATAAGTTGACGGACTAAATTAAATGTATAGGTGCCGATGCCTGCGCCACGGTGCGCTGTTTGCAGCGGGCGCATGTCAATCCCAATTCGCATAAAATGCCCCAAACCCTGGATAAATTTCGACTCAAAATACACCGAACCATGTGATTTTACAAGCGAAATCCAATATCTATCGATTCGCTATAGGACCGTCATCGCACAAAGCGTTTTTTGTGGCGGCCGACTAAGGCATCTATCAGTGCAAGCCAATGCGCTTTCCAGACAGACGGTATAAATCGTCGTTTAGTGATATCCTGAAAAAACAACGCGGGAAATAGTTTAAACGCATATAGTAAAGCAACCATGAGCATGGCCCGTCTGCCATAATGTTTTCGCATGACGAGCAACCAGTTTCTATACCAATAATACTCAGCGGATGGATTTCCGGACCGTTGTTGATCCTGGCGGTTAATACTGACGGACACCTTATGCCATACATTTGCGATCGGTATGACAACACAACGATATCCGGCTTCCTGTGCCCTCAGAGACCAATCAAAATCCTCATGAATCATAAAAAGTTCAGACGCCAGAAAACCGATCTCTTGAAGTACACTGGTACGCATAAGCATGGCGCACCCCACTATGGCATCCACGGTATATATTTTTTCAGGTACCGTATGCGTAGGCTGTCCGCAGTACATCAAGACCGACGTCGTGTGGGAAAGAGATAGTCCATACATACGCCCTCGGCCCATCTGCAAGCCTGCACACCAAATCGTATCCGGCTCCGTTTCATAACAAATGACAGGTCCAGCAACAGCGATACTCGGATCTTCCTCGACCACCGGAATGAGATGATGCAATATATCTGGATGAACCGTCGTATCATTGTTTAGCAATAAAATGTAATCCGTACGGTCTAATGCCTGACGTATCCCGACATTATTCCCTTCTGCAAAGCCCAAATTCGATGCGTTTGCAACAATTTGCACCTCAGGAAATATCTTGTGGATAGTTTCTACGGAGCCATCAGATGAACCATTGTCCACCACGATAATCTCCAGGGCGTTATATCTTACATTGGAGACGGACTGAAGGCAGGCGATCGTATCATCCAGACCATTCCAATTCAAGATGATAATAGCGACTCTCGGATCATGAGTAGCCTTATCAAAAGAGCGTAAAGACATTTTAGGGTTTGACGGGTAATAACACCGATATCTATCTTACATTAGAAAGAGGTGCTGTCGATCTGGGGCTATAAAGCAGCAGGGCGTGTAAAAAAGGTCGAAGGTGTACCTTACCGGGGCAAAAGCCCATGAAACCATCGTTCGAATTCTTCGTCATCAATATGTCGATTTCGTTGGATATGCCTTCGTTTCATCAACATACGCGGTATTTTTCTATAGGTATCAATTTTCATTTTGAGCCACTTAGCGCCTCCTCTGCGGAGGTGACTCTTCCAGAAAACGATCTCCTGTTTTAGCAAGCTCGGTAGTTTTTTCCAAAGATAGGTATCGGGTATATCTTTAATATAAAGCCAAATTATATTACGAAAAATATGATATTCTATAAAAAAAGGCCGACCCTTGTTGGTTCCTCCAAAGGCATGTCTGCAAATAGCCTTGGGCGCGTAAACACTGGTCCAACCCGTCAACCGCGCTCTCCAGGCCAGATCTACATCTTCAAAATATGCCACAAAATCTTCGTCATATCCGCCAATTTTATCAAGGACGGCTTTTCGATATAACCCCGCCCCGCCGTTGGGTCCCAGAATCTCTTCCACCTGATCATATCGTCCGTCGTCCGGTTCTCCATGGCCCCGATCGGTAGGCCACCGGTCTTGTACACCGATGCCTACATTTACGATGACAGGCGGGTTCTCAAAACTGACAATTTTAGGTGAACAGGACCACGCTTTTGGAAATTGCACAATGACTTCAATCAATGCTGAAACACAACATTCATCCAGCTCTGTATCATTATTTAATGTCATGATATAGTCGCCGGATGCCCGGGCTATACCTATATTGTTGGCGGCAGAAAACCCCATGTTGTATTCGAGGGCAATGATATGAGCTTGGGGATAGGACGTGCGAACAAGTGCGACGGAGCCGTCCTCCGATCCGTTGTCGATGAAAAGAACTTCTATATTCTGGTAATTCTGGCGGAATACGGAGCTTAAGCATCGATGGAGGTACTCTTCCTTGTTCCAGTTCAAAACAAGGACAGAAACCAGAGGGCAAGCTTTCATGTCGGCTAAAGACCCCGTGAAAACAGACAATCCTGACAGACCTCAGGGAGGTTGACACCAGTCTCGTTCGCTTTGCGGAATTCTGCATAGTCTGGTTTGTTCCAGATGCTTTCAAAGTCTTCTCGGAGTAAATTGCCCTGAGTAGCCTCATGTGCGAATTTTTTCTGACCCTGGAAAACGTAGTGGTAGGGATGGTACAGATTGCAGCAGGGCCGTAAATCGCCCTCCCAGGTGACAACAAAATGTTTATGGGGCTGGTAGCTGCATACACCGGGCTCTTTCATCACGAACCCGGGGAGTTCGAGAATAATATTTAACTCTTGGGCAACTTGTTTCGCTTCCTCTATAGAGGCCTCTTGCTCCGGTGTCATGCCGTTATAGAGCGGCAAATCTCGCTCCATCTCTTCGGTCCAGGTAAACACATTTTCCGCATTCAACGATGGGACACCTAACTCATGACATAAGCGAACTACATCCGACAGTTCATGGACATTGGTCTTCATAAGCACCAAGCCCAACGCGATCCATGGGCGCTCTACGCCCAGGTCTTCCTTTGCTTTCCGTAAACGATTAATGTTCCGCTTAACCTTTTCAAAGCGGGCATTCACCCGAATAGCTTCAAAGGTCTCTTTTGTTCCGCCATCAATGGAAAATGCGATACTGTCCAAACCGCTGTTAATCAGCTTATGGGCGATTTTCTCCGTCATGATCGTACCGTTGGATGTCATATTGACCCCAACGAATTTAGATTTGGCATAAGAAATAATCTTATCTATCTGTGGGTGCATCAGACTCTCACCCAGGCCAATTAAATTTATATTACGGATAAAGGGATAAACGGCATCAGCCACCTTATAATAGTCCTCTATAGGCATTAACTTAAGTGGCTCAGGCGTGATCTCGTCCTGCCGGGGACACGTGATACAATCCAGATTGCAAATGGCACTCACTTCAATCCAGGCAGATTCCAACGGACGGCGAACTGCAGACCGCAGCCCAAAATAAGTTCGGCGTTCTTCTGTATCGCTAATTAATTGCGCTGCACGTTTTATTTTACGGGTCAATTCGACCATGAGATATCCTTAAGAGTATAGCAAATAGCAGAATAAAAACGCGGCCTTAGTGCTATTTGACATTTGATCTATAATATTACGCATTCATTTGGATTTCCGCCTGCGTCTCCTGATCCATCGTAGCCGCTTCTGCAGGGCGACCTTCTTCGGCATTTCCCCTGGGCAGTATACGGGTTAAATGATCTTTGCAAAGCACTCGATGGGAACATTCTTCGCAAAATTCAATCATCCCTTCGCCGGTAAGCAACGACATACGAAGATCTTTCATCGATTGATTATTCCATATTTCTTCCCAGGAATTTTCATAAAGGTTACCAACATTAATCGTGTCTGCATACACCGCTCTACAGCAGGGCCGTACGGCACCGTCCCAGTTAATCCATAATGAATCGAAGGGTTGGCCACAGAAGTATTCGGTTTTTTCGAGAGGGGGTAAAACCAAGTTGATGCCTGCTGCTTTGGCACGCCTCTTGGCCTCATCAAAATGGGTATGTGCCAGTTCTACATGGTTAAACAGCAATTCATCAACCAGATAGTCCGCATGAGCTTCCATATGGGATACCCACATATGTTTTATGCCCAGTGAGGCGGCCACATCTACCAGGTCGGCTGTTTCATGAACATTTTTCTTCATGGCAACCATGGCGATGCCTACATCGGGCTTTGTACTTCCAAGTTCCGCCTTCACTTCATTTAGGATATTGATATTTCTAACCATGGATTTGATGGGGATACCACGAATTTCCTTAAACGCATCCGTTCCATCGATTGAGACGTAAACCTCGTCTGCCCCAAGCCGGACGAGCCGTTCTGCATTTCTACGATGGAGTAGGATGCCGTTGGTGTTAAACCCAACATGGCAATCATAGTTTTCCTTGATCCGCTCGAGCATATTAAAAAAGGCTTTTCCCATAAGCGGTTCACCAAAAATTTGCAAGATGACTTTAGGTGATTTCTCAAGTAAAGGTTCAATTTTTTCAAAGAGTTCGATAGGAATATCGTCTTCCGGATTTTCGGCCTCGTCCCAATACAAGCGGGCACAGAATTCACATTTTAAGTTACATCGATTGGTCGGTTCTATAGCAATTTTTACTGGGGCGAATGCGTTGTGCCCGCCAGTCATTCGGGCAATGGGGTACATAAATTGTTCCCGAAGACGCCGAGTTACCCCGCGCTTCAATTTTTCCCGCCCATCTGAAGTGCCGAGCAAGCCGACAGCTTTACGAGTTTGGGCAATCATAATATCCATCCTTTATATGTATCAGTAGTCTATCCTTAAGACTACCTTTAGGAAATCAATAACCAACTCTTACTCTATCGTTTTTCTAAATAGCTATCCAGGGCATCTTCCCAGGATTGTAGTGCTGAAATACCTATTGATTGCACACGACTATTGTCCAGAACCGTATATAGAGGTCGGGCAGCGGGTGCACCGTAAGCGGCAGTGGTCGTTGCTTTTACTTCAGCATCCAAACCTGTCTTCTCATAAATTTTTCTGGCAAAATCTAAATAGGAGCAATAGCCACTATTTGTAATATGATAGGTCCCATATGCATCAGATCCCAATAATTTGGAGATCGCTTGCGCCAGATCCGCCGTTGAGGTAGGGGACATCACCTGATCTTTAACTACGGTTACTTGTCCACGCTCTGTGCCTAACTTGATCATAAGTTCGATAAAGTTAGGACCTTTACCTCCAGTGCCTATGGAATGGCCGTAAAGCCCTGTTGTACGAATAAGAAAATGGCGATTCCAAGTAGAACGTACCAGGTGCTCACCTGACAGCTTAGCTGCCCCATATACACTTAAAGGTCGCGGCAGGTCTTCTTCTTTGTAAGGCTGTGTTGCACATCCATCGAATACAAAATTTGTACTTATATGGATTAATGTGATAGCCGCATCACGACAGGCCTGAGCCAGATTTCTTGGACCGATGGCGTTAACGGCAAAAGTTTTCTCTGGAAAAGACTCACATTCATCTACCTTGTGATATGCGGCTGTGTTAATCACTACATCAGGATGAGATTCACCCAACACGGTCCGCACCTGATCCGCGTCTGTAACATCCAGATCACCATGATTACACGAGATGACATGATGGGCAGTAAGGACACGACTTAAGTCGGTACCGAGTTGTCCTGAAGCGCCAGTAATCAATATACGCATAGGCAAATCATCCTGAGATACAACGTTTTACGCCTTTTAACGCGTGATACGCAGATGAATTCTTTAATTGGATCGCGGATCGCCACAGCCGGTCGTCTAAAGGCGTTATCATCTGATCCAAATGTGATCCAACCTGCTCACGCTTATAGGGTGAGCTACAAAAAGACAACAGGGGCTCAATCGTTATTTCCCAATTTAAACATTCCTTGATGAGGCGTTGTGCATTCTCTCCATATCCACGTACCTGATCCGGATGTTCGAATATAAAATTAAACGTATCGTCAATAGCGGCCGTATCATCAGGGTCCAGAGTCCATCCGGCCTGATAATCATGAATGTAGGTCGAAAGCTCTGAATAATTATTATATAATACCGGTAATCCACTCCACATTGCGACAACGGTTCGTGTCGTAAAGGCCAGCTCTCTTTCCACATTATGCGCCATCAGATCTAGAAAGACCGTACTGGTTCGTGTTTGTTCCACTAGATCATCAAATGGGATGACGTTCGTAAAATCTACGCGGGGATGGTGCCGCAACTCTTCGACCAAAGCCGGCATATCACCTGTCGGAAATGCATAGGTCGGATGTGAACCAGCAACAATAACCAGTCGCCCTTTTCCAAACGTGTCCAAAGCTGCAATCAATCGCCGTAATACAGTAGACGCATCCTGCCAGGGTAAAAAGATACCGCTGTACAAAAAAACCGGTTCTTTCGGAGGCATCGGCTCTGGCGTGTCCGGGCTTAGAGACATTGGTATCGCATGACAGACATCCTGCTTCAAGTCATGGCCCGCCAGCAAAAGCCACGGTAGAAAGTAATGCTTTTGATATAAGCCTGCACAGGTAATAAAGTCTGCTCTACGTAATGCCTGAAGCTTTAAAAAAGGCATCTGTGATTGATCTTCAACCCGGCTGAATACACTCTCAAGGAGATAAGGGCCTGTTAAATCGATAGCCAATGGTACCTGCAGATCGTCAGGTAACATGTTCGCCCACAACCATCCCTGTGTAAGGACCACATCCGGCTTTATTTTATCTACTGCATCTCCCAGTTTGTGGTAATCAAATGCCGCTTGTTGAAGATCCTCCGATGGGTTTGGCACATTATCGAGTACATCCTTTGGTAAGGAATACACGACATCAAACCCGTTTTTTTGCAGTCCTTCGCCCAGAGACCAAGCCCGGAGCCCTGCACCTGTTGTCGGACAGCCGGAAAATGGCAGCGGTTGCCCGCAAATGACTTGAATCCGTGCCTTCATGAACGGTTACGCCTATGCCGGAACCGATTTCAGGTCCGCGGTTATTGTTTCGGAGCCTTCCGTAAGATGAAACTCACTCTTTCGAAGAAGCTGGCAGCCTTCACAGGCTTTCGGTACGATTCCATTATTGAATTCATCTCGGAATTTGATCCATTCCGAATTACTCCAGATGGATTCGTAGGAATCCTCATTGACATTACCAAAGGACAATCCAGAATTTTCAATTGTTGTACCGTCGGGCATCATACGTGGCGTCGGGTGACCAAGATTTACGCAGGGCGAAACATCTCCTGTTGCAGCTACGTAGGTGCCACCTTGCATCATAGGATTACAAAGATTAGTTACGCCATATTCGAACGTCGGCAACAATAACCGGGCGCCCTGTTCCTGGGCGATCAGACGAGCCTGGGCAAATTTCGATTCCAGTTCGTCATACGGAATTTCTGGTTGATCGTCGGAAAATGGGAAGAGGATTTGCTCGATATCATCCTTTTTTGATACCACGTCCTGATTTTTAATATGAATCTGGTCAAATCCTACATCACTTGCCAAAGCAACGAAATCAGGGACTTCTGAGAAATTTGCCCGGTTCATCGTAAACGTAGTAGATAAGAAGGGGCCGTTATAGGTCGGGGTTTTATATTCTTCACGGAGCTTAACGAATGTTCGAACATTGTTAATGACTTTATTCAGATCCCCACCGACACGAATGCCGGAAAAGGTACCGGGATCGGCCCCGTCAATAGAAACAAACAGCCAGTTTATTTCGGCGTCCAAAAGCTTGCGGCCACGTTTATCGTCGAGTAGGGTACCATTGGTAATAAAACCGGCTGTGCATCCCTGCTCATGACTAATACGGATCATATCGAAGACCTGTTTATGAAGCAGGGGTTCTCCCCATCCGGTCAAGTCTACATTGTCATAATTCTTCAATGCAGGCACCAACTTCATGAACGCTTCCATCGCAAGGTCACGGGGTTTATAATCATAGGACAAACGTGGACAGGTGATACATAACAAATTACAACGATCTGTACACTCTATAGCGATAGAGCTGTACGGCCGGGGCTTAATAAACATCCTTCGCAACCGGCTATAGATCCCGAACATATTGACCTCCTAATTAATCTATGAAACAGGTAGTTGGGAAATGGATCCAACTACTGCAATTCAAACTTCTTCCGACGACACCCGTGCAAATTGAAGGGCACAGGCGTCCAGATATAGGATATCCATATATAAAAAGTATTTTCTACTGAACTCCGACCCTGAACGAGCATAGCACCGCTGGCTCAGATACGTTTACCAGTGGTCATTATACAACCAATGTGACTGGCAACGGGCCAGAACACACAATGAGTACCTGGTTGAGCGCTCTGATTGGAACTAGGGCTGGCTGAGGGATATCTCTTAGGGTAGATTCGCACTATGTCTCCTTCTGTGCGGCTACCGTCGTCAACGATTTGTCTAATACATCAAGGACATGATCCACATCATCTTCACACATACTCGGGTACAGGGGGAGCGTCATTTCTCTCTGGGCGATATCTTCTGTTACGGGTAACATGCCCAATCGGCATCCATACCGCTCACGATAAAGTGAAAAAAGATGCGTCGGAGGATAATGTATACTTGTTTGGACTCCCTGGTTTCGCATATCCGTCATAATCGAATCACGCACCGTGCCATCGGTTAACAGTACCGGACAAATATGGTACGATACGTCCTTCGCCCCTGAGCCGAACGGGACAACTATCGTACGGTTTTGGGATAAGCCTGTCAAGTATTTTTCCATGAGCATTTGACGGCGTTTATTGCGTTCTGGGAGATGTTTCAGCTGCACAATGCCAAGGGCGGCGCGCATCTCATCTATTCGATAGTTAAAGCCCAGATCCGTGACGTCATAGGAATAGGCATGACCCCGTATGCGATCCCAGGTTACCGTGGTCATGCCATGGGATCGCATACGACGTATACGTTGAGCCAAATTCTCATCGTCAGTGACGACCATGCCGCCTTCCGCCGTTGTCATATTCTTATTGGTATAAAAGCTGAAACACCCGACTTGACCGATCGTCCCCAATGGTTTTCCATGATACATCGATCCCGGCGCATGGGATGCATCCTCGACAACATATAGCCCATGTTGGTCTGCCAGATGCATAATCCGATCCATGTCAACCGGGTATCCAGCGTAATGGACGACGACAATGCCACGGGTCCGTGAGGTAATTCGCTGGGCCACATCATCTGGATCGATATTTAGATCTTGTTCACCAATGATATCTGAAAAAACAGGCGTCGCACCTGTATAGACGACACTGTTTGCCGTCGCAACAAAGGTTAGAGAAGGGACTATTACTTCATCTTCTGCTCCGATACCCATAACATGATGTGCGAGATGAAGGGCCGCTGTGGCACTGGATACGGCAATAGCATGACGCACGCCCAGGAACTGGGCAAAGGTATCTTCGAAGGCCTCGACCATGGCCCCCATCGATAGCATACCCGATTCGATCACCTGCAAAACGGCTTGCCGTTCTTCAGCACCGATGTCCGGTTCAAACAATCTTAATGTAAATGGAGAGGATGTAGTCATATGTAATATAGATGATTTAACGTTGCCAGGTCAGCCTGCTTATACGTCCTTACACTTGATATCGATCGGGTGTATACTCATGGATATGTTCAGTCATCCATTCAATCGTACGTTGCAGGCCTTCTTCCAGCAGGATACGCGGCTTCCACGCCAAAATGCGCTCAGCTTTCCGGGCGTCTGCGATAAGCTGACGGACCTCGCTTTTAGGTGGTCTAAACCGTTGGGGATCTTGTTCGATAGAAATATCTCTTCCTATCAATTGTACGATACGCTGTAGTATGTCATTGATCGAAATTTCATGACCGGTACCGATATTAATTACCTGGCCAATCGCTTCATCACAATTTCCCGCCAGAACAAATGCCTCCGCCAGGTTTTCGATGAAGTTGAAATCTCGGGTGGTTGTCAAATCTCCTACAAGAACCCGTTCTTGAGTCAACACCTGAGTAATCAAAGTAGGAAGAATGGCACGGGTAGACTGCCTCGGTCCAAATGTATTGAAAGGGCGTACCGTGGTGATCGGTAGTTCATAGGACAAATAGAAGCTTTCCGCAATCTTGTCTGCGGCGATTTTACTGGCCGCATAAGGAGATTGACCCTGTAATGGATGGCCTTCATCAATCGGTGTATATTGGGCGGTACCGTAAACTTCTGATGTCGAGGTATGCACGACGCGGATATTCTCGTGGTCCCGAGCAGCCGTTAAGACATTCAACGTCCCCATAACATTGGTTTCAATGACTTCACGTGGATGGATATAAGAGTAGGGGATAGGAATAATGGCCCCTAAATGATAGACATGCGACACCCCTATCGTTGCTTTGGCCACCGCATCGGGATCTCTCAAATCCCCCTGGATAATCTCAATATGATCCAGGATTTGCTTTGAAAGCTGATCCAGATGCCCATAATCACCACGGGAATTATATCGCACAAAACAACGAACGCTATGTTCCTGGCGCACCAGATATTCTACAAGGTGGCTTCCAATAAACCCGCCGGCACCAGTGACCAGTACTTTGTCTTGTGAGGCAACCATTCGCGTTTACTCCTCACCCAGGAATTTTGATTTGTGTTTCATGAAGACCTCTGTCGCCTGCTCATAATCATCGTGACGGCCGATATCAAGCCAATAATCTGTACAGGGAAAGCCGAAGACGGGTTCATTGTGTTTTTTGACCAGGTTCAGGACAAGTTCGTTAAAGTCCAGACGAACCCCCGGTGGAATATATTTCAACACGGCTGGATCGAATATATAGATTCCCATACTCACCTGATAGTCGAGTGTTGGCTTTTCAATATAATCGGTCAATCCATAATTGTCATTGACGTGCATCACACCCAGATCAATTTTTTGTTGCTTTGTATGCATGGCGATCGTGAGTAAACCCTGCTTTTCGTGATGGTAATCGATCAGATGGCGATAATTCAGATCGGTCAGCACGTCCCCATTCATCATAAGAAACGTTTCATCCAGGCTGTGCTGCTGATTGATTAATGCGATCGGGCCGGCCGTACCCAGGGGATCGGGCTCTCGAACATAAGATATGGGCACACCGAACCGGCTGCCATCTTGATAATAAGCTTCCATCAGCTCCGCTAAATATCCTACAGATAATATGATCTCCTCAATACCGTAGCGCACCAGTTGGTGAATAACGATATCCAGGATGGAACGGTCGTCTACGGGCATCAAAGGTTTGGGCAGGATAGTCGTATATGGGGCCAGTCGGGTGCCCTTCCCCCCGGCCAGTATAATGGCTTTCATCAGGCCTCCATTAGAAGCTAAGTGGTTCCGAATGCCCTATGCATCACGTATTCCCATTATCTGCGATGTCGGCAAATACGTTTGACAGACATGTTAGCGATCTATATGTTGGTCGTGCTTGTCCCATAAGCCCAATCTTGGGCTTATGGGTATGCCGAATCTAATTGGTTCTGTATCCTGCTGTCAAATATTTATTCGTGTTGGTAAGCTCATGAACACCCTTCTTGTTACTCACCACTGGCCGCCGTTTACTCACCACTCCCCCTCCGGGGGATATCAACGCCTGGCGTTCTATATGGCCAGGTTGTGCCATGTAGATCTGCTGATGTGGCATAAGCGTAATACACCAAAACCGGATGATAGGGACTCTCCCTTTCCTGTACATCGTGTAGTAACCCCTGCAACCGACATGTTTCTGGAACGTAGATTGATGCTCTCCTGGCATGCCCGTAAGATGGCCTCTTCTTTTAACCTGGTACATGCGTTGTATTCTGTTCCAGCCCTGTTTCCTGCCGGCGTATGTCCTACCGTAGCAACGGTACATGTTCTACCCGAGGTTAAACCGGGGCTCTGGACAAAATACCATGGCATCATCCAGAGGGTGGCGTTTAAGAAATGTAATCATATTATAGCTGTATCTAATAATTTATATGATATTTTAGCAGAGCGATATGGTCCGGATAAAGTGACCTTTATACCTCATGGTATTGATATTCATGTGTTTAAAGCTGGCCGATTTGATACGGTAGCCCTTCGACGTCGTTTGCTCCAGGATCGCTTCCGGCTCCTGGTCTTGCAGGTCGGTGTCCACGGAAGTGATCTCCAGCTACTTATAGAATTGGCTGCCAGGCATCAGGATATTCTTTTTCTTATCATTAACCGGGCTCGGCCTCACCGCTTGAGTAATGAGGGCCAAACCATTCCGCTAGACCAGGCGAATATAAAATGGATGTCGGATGTGAGTGAGGAGGATATGGTCGCCATATACGATGCTTCGGATATATTTCTTCGTCCTTTGAAATTTGCGACTGCGAACAATTCGATTCTGGAAGCCATGGCAATGAGTAAACCCATCATCACTCAGGCGATACCGGGCGTCACAGACTATCTTGATGATTCAACCGCATTTCTAACGAATGAACATGCAGATTTAATTTCTCAATTTGAATATGTAGTTGAACATCCTGATGAACGGGAACAAAAAGGCCGTCGTGCCCGAGCTCGTGCGGAGGAAGAATTCGCCTGGGAACACGTGGCACAACGTACGTTGAAGGTCTATGAACGTGTTGTATGACGTATAGAAGGCAAGAAGAAGACGTTTAGTTAAGCCTTAGCAGGCAGGCTATTGGGAAGGCTCTTCAGGTTCCGGCGTGTAATAATTGCCATAATATTTATGTCGATAGTAATACTGGTTATAGTAATAACCATATCTGCGATTCACATCGACATTATTCAGCAAACCACCAAGGATTTTACTGCCAGCACGTTCTATCTGGTCAATGCTGAACTTTGCGGAGTCGCGCTTGGTCTCTTCCATATTGAGTACCAACATGATCCCTTGAGTTTGTGCCCCGATCACAGCCGCATCAATCGCTGCGATAACAGGCGGTGAATCCAGAATAACGATATCCATATTTTCTTTGAAAATCTCCAGCAGGTCTCTCATACGTTGGGAACCGATCAACTCACCCGGATTAGGAGGCGAAGAACCTGCGGGGAGAATATATAGATTCTCGATATCTGTTTGACGAATGGCCTCTTCCCAACGGACATCCTTTACCAGGACGTCCGTAATACCGGGATCTTTCGGCAAACGGAAGATTTTATGAATGACAGGTCTACGAAGATCTGTATCAATAACTAATGTCTTTTTCCCGGATTGGGCAAAGACCGTAGCCAGATTTGCAGTGGTCAGTGATTTTCCTTCTGATGGGTTAGGACTTGAAACCACAAAGGCCTGTAAGGGGTCCCCGCTGGTAAAGGTGAAAAGCAAACTCGTCCGTATATTCCGATAGGATTCAACAATCGGGTCCTTTGGATCAAAATAAGCAACCAGGCGGGTGTTATACCCCTCTTCTTTAGATTTTGGATCGGGTAAAAATCTCAGCCATCTATACGCGGGTTTGTTATCATCTATTTTAGGTATTTCTCCCAGCAGGGGAATCTGTAAAAAACGAGAGATCTCCTCTGAGGACTTAAGCGAGGTATCCATATATTCCAGTAGAAATACGGCTCCTAATCCCAGAGAAATACCCAATACAGCGCCAAAAAGGATTTTCCTTGAGGCTGTAGATGGTACGGGCGCATTCGGCCGATTGGCCGGATCAATCATTTTGACCCCGCCACTCTGGGTCGCTTTTTTAAACTGACTCTCTTCTTTTAATTGGATGAGTACATTATAGTTCGTGTTGTATAGGTCTTTAGAACGCACCATCCGTTGTAGAAGAAGCTCGTTACTAACACGGTCCATATTACTTTCCGTTGCGTATCTCCGGATTCTATCATCATAATATTCGGCCTCAGTGTTGAGTTCAAACATGCTCTCCTCTCCAGCGAGGATTTTAGCCGTAAGGTTTGGAAGTAAATTCTGTTCCTGCGGCAATATAGTCTGGGCGACCTGGGCGTAAATCTCTTCTTCCCTTAATCGAATATCCTGCAGCTGTTTATTAATTTCAATAACATCTGGATGGGTTTGGCCTAATGAACTTTGAAGGGTAGCGTGCAAGGATCCCAAACTATCTGCCTTGTTACCAACCATTCGAATTTCCTGATCTATCTGGTCAAACAGCCGGTCTGTATCGTTGGTAATATATTTCTGCCTTGTTATATCATCTCGCCGTTGACGATAAATACGCAGTTTGATAGCCGTTAGTTGACGCTGAAATTCGATTTCATCCAATTTAGCCTGGACAGTTACAAAATCCGCGTTTCCTTCCGAGTTGAGACGGCCAGGCACAAGACCATGTTCGCGAGCGAAGTTTTGAATTTCAACTTCTTTAGTATCCAGTTTATTGCGGAGTAATTCGATTTGCTCGTCCAGGTAGACATCGCTTTCGACCATGCTCTCGCTTTCAATGTCAATGAGTCTTTTCTGAAATAGATGACTGGATATATCCGCCAGTCTATACGCCAGGTCTGGGTTATTTGCCCTTGCCGTGATTTTAAAAAAGGATTGTACCGCATCTGCATTGAGCGAGAGGTTCTTTTCAATTAGATCTTCCAAAGACAGATTTTCACGTTGTGCAATAATAAAGGCTTCATCAGCAGACAAAGAATCTAACACTTCACTCCTGAAGATACCGGTCCGGAAAATACGGTCGTAATAGTCAACCGATTGTGCGACAGAACGGACCGCTATACCTGTGCCACTTGTACTTAAAGTACGCGTATCGATTTTTACCGTTGCAGATGAGATATAAATCGGCGGTGTCCTAAATGCATCATATAAGGCGATGCCCAAAACAATTACGAAAAAGAATGCCAAAACCCATTTTTTTCGATAAATGACACCAATATAATCTTGAAGGCGAATTTCATTTCCTTGCAAAGATTTATCTCCAGTACAGATTTAGTTGCTACCTGAATTTACATCTACCGGCGGAATACAAATAGCGTTATAATGGAAAGCACACTGCCCACACCAGATATAGCAACAAGACGGCTTGCGGTGAAAAAGCGTTTCCGGACAACGATGAGATCTCCCGGTTCCACCGGCGGGCTTAATGGTTCCTGGCCGGTACGCAGCAATTTTGAAATATCTACAAGATACTCTTTCTTTACATCATTTCTTCCACTTGGTTTTAACAAACGGACATCGTGTTTACGAGCATCATCCGAAAAACCGCCAGCCTGTATAATCATATCGTAGACTTTAGCGCCTGGTAGGACGGGGTACTGTCCTGGCGTGTTTACGCCCCCTTCAATGCTGACCAGAGATGACACCTCACCGCCCGGTACTATAATAATATCACCGTCTTTGATAGCAGGTAAATAGCTGAGGTCCCCGGTTTCTAAAAATCGAGCCAAATCTACGTCAAGAACCGCCAGTCCCTGATTCGTCAGTCTACGCAATTTGATGCCGTCTTGCCGGGCAATGGGTAATAAACCGCCTGCGGCTGTAATTGCCCCCTGAATGCCAGATTCTTCCTCTACTCTGATCACGCCCGGTGAAGCGACTTGGCCCAAAACAGAAACCTGGATTTGATCAATAAATGTGTCCTCAGACCATAAAACATCTACTGCTTGTGGTGGACTTCCCAATGCCCGGGTTAATTGAAGCGTAATAATTGTTCTGAGACGGGTCAGTGTATAACCATTGACATCCTCTGAACCCATAAACGGGTATTGAATCGTTCCATCCGGCCGAACAATAACAGTGCGCGTCAGATCTTCACGATCCAGCACTGTTATTGTAAGCCGATCGCCCGGCTGAATCCGTCTTTCCTGTCCATAGCTGGCAGGACTGGCCATTACCGTAAGGGCAACTAAAACCGAATAAACTATACGAATAAATGACATCTGTTTACATGTTCTCCACATTCATTAGCCAGCACAAAAAATTTCCTGGTTTATCTTAAAAATTAAGAGACGCGCTTACCCGATGGGTGCCTTCCGGTGTTTGTTGCTTAAATGCGTAATCTAACATGATACGGCCAAGTATCAGACCTGCACCGGTGGTAAACCGTTCTCCATAGCCTATTCGGACGGCAATCAAGTTATTATACCAGTACTCACCACCGATTGAAAAAGTTTCCGCATTATATAATTTGTGTTGTTCCGCAACAACCAGCGTGCTGTTCAGCATACGGAGAGGCTGCGTATAGCTGAATCCCATACGAACCCCTGGTTTGATTGTTTCATTATTGCGGTTTTTCCAGTCTATATACGTGCCAGTTACATCTCGAACCGTGAGCCCCATTGCGAGATGTCCTGCATGATCACTCCCTACAAGATTTTTCAACCCCAGACGAAGCATCATCCCTATATCCATTCCAAAACCGTTGGAACTTTTGTTCCCGATAGATTGATGCAGGTATTTTATATTAACGGCAATAGGCAGTTCAATAGGTACAGGGCCATAGGAAACAAAGTCAGGTTTGAATTTATACAGCTTGGCGAGCGAGAGCATATACACTTGTTCTGTATCGCTACTTGGGAGCGCCCCGCCCGGTAACGCTGGTTGATTGAACCCGCTCCGCCCTGTTGTTGCCGCACTGAAACCAGGTATATCATCTACATTAAGATATATCGAACTCAGACCGATCGTAAATTGATTTTTCAGTGGAAAGGTGACATTAAAAAAACTATGGTGCGCCAATGATTTGTGTAAGAACGCGTGTGTTGCATATATTTGGGGAGAAAGTATTTGAGCCAACCCTGCCGGGTTCCAATAGGCGGCTGTCCCATCATCAGCTAAGGCAATGTATGCCCCTCCCATAGCCATGGACCGAGCGCCTACGCCGACTCTTAATAGAGACTCGGCATAATCTCCAGCCTCAATAGAGTGGGGCAGCAAACACCACAGAAGAACACCATAGAGATACCGGATACATCGTCGCTTAATACAACCCCTCACGATCTTAAAAACGCTGGCATTGGAATGTATTTTTATTTTTGGAACGTGAATGAGATCGATCCACTCATCGAAATCATATTACGAAGTTGTACATTCTGTTGAGCATATTATTGCGTAGTTCAGAAGAACAAAAATACGCTCTCCCCCGAAGACTGTCAATAAAATATTCTAATCTTACAGGGTTGTCGAAGTAAAAAGTGTAGTGTAATACAGGAATATTATTGGAGGTATCCTGTTGCAACAGGGCAAGCAGGTTGTAGATCTTTTTAATCCTCTATATATGGATATGTAGCGGGCTGAGTTCGTTGGGATGGTCCTATGCGGGTTTGGTAGGCGGTTTCCTGTTTTAGATGAAACATATCCATAATCTGACAACAAAGATCATAGATGTTTTGCTCGTCAGAGGGGTCGGCAACGGATATATCGCTGCGGCGATAGTACTTGTTGATATGCTGTACCATAGGCTGAGCGCAGGCGATAAAATAATCCACACGTTGCGAAGAGACGACATCCCAAATCCGATAATAGTTTATGAGGAAGGGATACACACTGCGAAATGGTGGAGATGCTGCTGACGGTTCCAGAACAGTGTTGTGCCAGAAAGCTAGAACCGAAGGATGAAGGAGACATATATGACAGGTTTCCGGCTGGGTAAGGACCCCCTTGGCGAAATACCGGTTGTTAGATATGACCAGATCATACCCTCTCAGATCAATATGTTCAATCATCGTTGGGA
>Ga0114999_10002157_pt1 | contig 26409 bp, 13 predicted proteins | sample ArcticOcean_MG_C_3_FD_89820 | JGI IMG/M metagenome (GOLD analysis project Ga0114999, IMG submission 89820) | Marine microbial communities from western Arctic Ocean - ArcticOcean_MG_CB8_126 | ecosystem: Environmental > Aquatic > Marine > Oceanic | place: Arctic Ocean: Canada Basin | collected...
AAAGTACTCAACAGAATGAAAATACGATACTTCTTAATAAGCACCCTCGCCTTCATTGCGTCAGCGACGTTCTTGAAAGCACAACTCGCAATGCCTTTAACTTTCGATGAGGCGATGGAATTTACCTTCACCGATTTCGGACCAGATTTGGAAGGAGGTCGTCCAGTAGATAAAGTAACTACTGCTGTCGCTGATCCCGACAATGCAGAAAATATGGTGGCTGGCGTCATCAAACCAGCCGGTGCAGAAACATGGTCAGGAGTTACATTTTGGGATGGTACCAAAGTTCCAGTTTCCGAATCCGAAACGAAAATCTCAGTTCGCGTTCGGACACTTGAGGCCAATACACCTATCCTACTCAAAATTGAAAACAGTCTATCTCCTTCCCACTTCGTAGAGAAGATTGTTAACTCAACCAAGGCCAATGAGTGGGAAATCCTCACCTTTGATTATGCCAATCCAACGGGTGGAACATTAGATTTTAATGAGCTTCTTCCAGTTTATAACCGGATATCCATATTCTTCAATTTTGGAGCCGGTGGCGGAGCGTCAGATACGACATACCATTTTGAGAATGTCACTTTAGGTGCTCCAGAAATCTTAAACCTCCCATTCGATTTTGAATCCGACACCCTCGCCTATAATTTTGGTGACGGAGGCGGCTTCGGCGGTGGTGTGTCGACCATTATCGACAACCCCCAAATGGTCGAACCCAACACTAGCGCCAAGGTTGGCCAAATGGTAAAAAATGCACCGGAAGTGTGGGCAGGCAGCACATTGGCCTTGGATGGACCCATCAACTTCGGAAATGGTTCAAGAATTTCACTGGACGTATTTTCACCACGTGCGGGCGTTCCCGTTCTGATGAAATTGGAGGGGGCGGTGCCAACTGAAATATCCGTAGATACCACTACGGCGAATGCGTGGGAATCACTCGTTTACGATTTCGCTGGCAGCACAGAAGCTGAATATACAGACATCAGCTTGTTTTTTGATTTCGGCACCGCAGGCGATGGCACTGAAAATTTCACCTTCCTTTTTGATAATCTTCAATTAGCACCTGAATTAGTTACTCTACCGCTCGATTTCGAAAACGATAATGTGTTTTTCCTTTTCTCAAATTTTGGTGGAGCTGCGGCTAGCCGTGTAGAAAATCCAAATCCTTCTGGTATAAATACAAGCGACTTCGTTGGATGTTCAGTCAAAAGCGCCCCAGAAGTATGGGCAGGATCTACGATGAATTTCCCAGGTGGCTTAGACTTCTCGGAGAGCAGTGTTTTCAAAATGAAAGTATGGTCGCCCAGAGCAGGTGTACCAGTACTATTTAAATTGGAACCCAGCGGAGATCCGGCGATAGAAGTCTCCGTAAATACAACAGTAGCCAATGCGTGGGAAGAACTGACCTTCGATTTCACCGGACAAACAGACGGCGAACTTAATGGCATATCCTTCTTCTTTGATTTCGGAGCAGTCGGTGATGGAACTGAAAACTTCACCTTTTATTTTGATGACGTAGCCCTGGAAGGAGTTGGCGGAGGCTTAGATCCAGTCGACCTACCGGTAACCTTCGATCCAGGCGTGGAGTACGGCCTTACTGACTTTGGTAACATGGCACCCACCGTCATCGGCGACGATCCAGTAGAAGGTGCATCCAATCCGGTTGCTATCGCTACCCGTCCCGATAACGCAGAGACTTGGGCAGGAACAACCGTTGGAGAGCCCTCCGGTTTCGCCAATCCATTTCCGTTCTCAAACGACGCGACCCAAATATCGGTCCGTGTATACTCTCCTGCCATGGGGATTCCGGTCCGCTTGAAAGTTGAAGACGCGTCTAACAACACCATATCAGCTGAAACGGAAGCAACAACCACCGTCGGCAACATGTGGGAAACCTTGGTATTTGACTTCGGTCAACCTGCAGAAGGAACCTCCGCTGTAAGCTTGGACAATACCTACAACAAGGTGAGTATCTTCTTCAATTTCGGCACTGCCGGAGCAACTGCTGGGGAGCAAGTATTCTACTGGGATGATGCCATGTGGACAGGACAGACCAATGAAGGCCTCGGTGGACCCGCCAGACCGATACTGCCCATCACTTTCGACCTTCCAGCTGAAGAGGTGGATTACACTTTGACTGACTTCGGAGGGACCTTCTCCATCCTGGGTGTCGATCCAGCAGATGCAACCAATGTTGTGGCCATCTCACAGAAAAGCGGAACTGCAGAACTTTGGGCAGGAACTACCATGAGCTCGCCATCAGGACTCGGCGAGCCCATCCCAGTGACGGCCAACGATACTAAAATGTCGGTTCGTGTATACTCTCCTGATGCTGGCATTCCGGTCCGTCTCAAAATTGAGGACAAAACCGCCCCTACCAAGAGCGTCGAAACGGAGGCCATGACCACCGTGGCCAATGCCTGGGAAACGCTTGTCTTTGATTTTGCAAATCAAGCGGATGGAACAGCAGCCCTGAATCCAGACTACACCTTCGACCTGGCATCTATCTTCTTCAATTTCGGCACCACCGGAGCTGATGCAGGTGAAAAGATCTATTACTGGGATGACGTTATGTTCGGTGCAGAAGTAGACGATACACCTCGCTCAACGGGTGAGGACGCTGGATCCAACACCATTACCATGACCGTTGATCCGGGAGCCGATGTTATTCCAGGTAACTTGATCTTCCTTGATGACGGAACTGAGTTAGGTAAAATTTTATCCGTCGCAGGACGAGTGATCACCCTGGAAGCTCCATTGGCCGCAGCTATTCCTGCTGAGAGCGCTCTGACCTTTGTGGTCGATAATACACCAGACACCACCGGTGGAAAGCTCGTGAATATCTCTACACGGGGTGCAGTGGGAACGGGCGACAATGTCCTTATCGGTGGTTTTGTAATTGGAACTGATACACAACAAGTTTATATTTCGGCAACAGGTCCAGAGTTGGCCAATTCCGGTATTACAGGTTTCCTTGTTGATCCGGTCCTCACTATTACAAACATTACCACTGGTGAAGAAACCGTGAATGATAATTGGGAAGACACCCAAGGACAATTGATAACAGACTTATGGGGCGGTGCTCCACCTCTCGCTGCTGGCAGTTTGAGCGCCGGGATTGTAATGACTCTCAATACAGGGCCTTACACAGCGAAGATTTCTGGAGCCGGAGATACAACCGGAACCGCGATCATTGAGGTCTTTGAAATCGACTAGACTTCAAAGATAGCTAACGAACATCATCGTCTGATTTCGTTAAATATTTTAATAGCTGGGTGGGCGGAATGCTCACCCAGCTTTGTTTTAACAGTAAGCTTCTAACCTCAGACAACGATTCCACCGTTACGGACTTTTGGTAAATGTGCCACACCGTAGCTATCCAATTTTACTGAGGGGTAAAAGCGTCACGAAAGTGTCGCAATCTTAGGAGCCTACGAAGTGCAAGACACGTTGTAGGCCTAAATAACTGATTAAGAAGGCAGGTCATGGGGTGGCCTGCCTTTTTTGCCTCGATCCGCATTGCTAGATTCAAAACCAAGTCCATCCATGAAAAACTCACCAGATCACCTGAAATTCACCGAGAAGCTAGGCTATGGCCTCGGAGATGGCGCATCCAACTTCTTCTTTCAGTTTTTCAACATATTCCTGCTCTACTATTACACCGACATTTTTGGCCTCCATCCGGCAGCTGTCGGGATCATGTTTATCGCAACCAAAGTGATTGATGCGATCAGTGATCCCCTGATGGGAATCATCGCCGACAGAACAAACACGCGTTGGGGAAAATTTAGACCCTACTTATTGTGGATGGCTATACCGTATGGAGTCTTAGGATACGCCATGTTTGCCAATCCAGATTTTTCACCTGCGGGAAAACTCATTTATGCCTATGCCACTTATACGTTGATGATGTTGGCCTACACGGCAATTAACATCCCCTACTCGGCTCTCATGGGAGTCATGACCCCCAGCTCCATCGAGCGCACCTCGGTTTCAAGTTATCGGTTCATCTGTGCCTTTACCGCAGCCTGGCTGATTGGAACGTTTGTCACGCCTCTGAAGACTATCCTGGGTGCAGGGAATGAGGCGGAAGGTTTCCGCATAACCATGATGCTCTTTGCTGTTTTCTCGATCGCCTTGTTCTGGGTGACCTTTGCGACGACCAAAGAGCGTGTAAAACCCATGCAAAAGAAGTCCGACCTAAAATTGGATTTCAAAGCGATGCTGGGAAACGGGCCATGGTTAGCGCTCTTTTCGGCCGCTATTTTTACCTTAATGGACGTAGCCGTTCGAAATGGCGCGATCATGTACTACTTCAAATATTACGTAGGCGATGACGGGATAGCAATATTCCTGATTTTTGACAAGACGGCCGTGTTCATGTCCACCGGACTGATTGCCATGGTCGCAGGGATTGCCTGCACCAAATTCTTGGCCGACCGATTTGGGAAACGTCCGCTTATTCTTATTCTTACATTGGCCAATGCTACTCTCATGGCGTCTTTCTTCTTTATTCCTCCAGCACAATATACCTGGATGGTCATTGTAAACATGATGGGAGCCCTCAATGCCAGTACTCGTGTGGGCGATGTATGCAGATACGGCCGACTATGGAGAATGGAAATCAGGAAGAAGAACTACTGCCTTGGTATTTTCAGCCCTTCAGTTTGCCCAGAAATTAGGCCTGGCAGTAGGGGCAGGACTTTCAGGGATCATACTATCGCTTTTCGGCTTTATGGCCAACGAAGTACAAAGCGAATCATCGATAACTGGAATACGTTTAATGTTCAGTGTATTTCCGGCCATTCTCGCCTTACTCAGCGGAGCCGCATTTTACTTTTATCCACTCAGCGATGCAAAGGTGAAAGTCATAGAAGCGGAGCTACAAGAGCGCCACAAACTTGCCGAGCTTGAAAAGGAACCTGTTTAAGGTAGAGCCGATATGGAAACGGCGGTTTGTGCCTGCCGACAGCGAACAACAATCTCCCTTCCAAATTTTAGGACAGATTAAACTTAATTTACTCTAGATCAGGTTTCTACCGGACGGCTGCTTTGGGCTTTCTATCGACTGTGTAGAGTCCCCAATGTTTCTCGGCTCCCATTCGATCGTCAGGATTCCCTTTCCAGTCTTCGTCAAACGCTTCGAACCAGAAGGTCGTAACATTCATCTCCTTGGCCCACGCCATTAAGGCCTTAAAATAGATGGTTTGATTTTCTTCATTCGCCTGGTCATGAAATTCCGAAGCGGTAGTCCCCCACCCTGCTTCCATAATCGCAAGAGGCACCTCTGGAATAACCTGCTGAACCGCAACCATATTTTCAATGGTGTAGGATAATCCCTCTTCAATTGGCTTGTGCTCCCATATTGGGTACGTATGAACACCGGCAAAGTCGACCACAGTAAATAACTCTGTGGCATAGTTGATCCAGGCGACATAATTGTCAGCCGTACTAACCGGTTGATCGATCGCTTCTTTGACCAACCCAAGATAAGTCACCATGCTCTCAATCGAAACAAGGTGATCGTTCCAATCGATCAGCGCCTCGTTGCCAATATTGACCGCAACTACCACATCGGGGAATGATTTCGCCATGTGAATGGTTCTTCTTACCTCAGCCTCATTTGCTAACCGATTGTCAATCAGCTCCCTTTCTGGAATCGGCTCAGTGAGCCAGGCACAACCCTTATGATTACTCAACTCAGCATCAAGCCAGGCACCAAGCATCACCTTTAGAGGCAGCTGATATTCGGATATAAGATTAAGAATCATCTCCGAACTCTCCTGACTGTCGTACAAACGAATGAGCGGAAATCGGCCGGAGTCGGATAAGATCCTCAAATCTTCCAGGATTTCCTCTGCTGACGGATTGTTTGCACCGTCACCCCGGTCGGGATATTGACCCGATCTAAATCCGGAGTAGGCGACAGCTGAGTGTATCCCTGCAATCAATGCAGAGGCATCTTGTTTAATATAGTTCGTTGAAGCTTCGTCTTGAGCAAAAGTAGTAGGTTCCATGGTGATAAGTGACCCCAATCACATTCAAAGAGATCAGGGCAAGAGATTTGATGGGCATAGATGTGTTCATGGTTAAAAAATAAGATCTAGAGGAATGCAGGATCTAGGAAACGTGTGGGTCATCCTTGACCGCGTCGAGTTTCCAGTTCTGCCCGCACTTCATGAGCCTGCTCTTCAGTGATGGGATAAAGGTAAACTACCCAGATCGCTATCGCGGAAGTAATAAACGGAAACCCAATATCAAACAGGCGCATCAGAAACAACGTTCGTTCGGGCTGACTCCCATCCAGGGTGACATCAAAGCCGGTTGCATTGAGGGCGAATCCGGAAAGTAGAAGAACAAATGCCATTCCCAATTTCACTGCCCACCAAAAAATAGAACCGAACATCCCTTCCCTGCGCATTCCAGTGACAAGTTCGTCAGAGTCACAAACGTCAGCCACCATTGATCCCATTAGAGTAAAAAGGCAACCTAGGCCAAAAGCAACAAATGGAACGCAAACAAGAATCAGATAAGGATGCTCAGGACTGTAGCAGAACCATTTTAAAGCATAACCAAAAAGAGAAATTGAAATTGAAATAATAAATGCCTTCTTTTTTTCCATCTTTGTAGCGACCCATGACACGAGCATAATTACCAAAAATGTGGTTACAGCGGTGGCCGTTCCAAAAACTCCAATTATCGCTGCGGCAGCTTCCTTATCTCCACCGTAGATGTAGTAAATGAAGATATAATTTGAAAAGGTTGCGCCGAGCTGAAATCCATTGAAAACAAGGAAAGTCGCAATAGCCAGTAACACGAAGGGCTTAAATTTGAGTGCTTTCAGAAGCCCTCCAAAGAATTCTTTGGCGGTCGCAGAAAATCCATTGAAAATCGGAAGCTCAAATTTATCTGCTACGGCCGGATCGCCTACGCGGTGTCTCGTAAATATAGCGGACATCCCACCCACGATTATCACAAACACTCCTACGATAATTGCAAAAAACCTAGAACCTTCAGCTTCGTTAGTAAAATAATCCTTATTTGTGACGAACCACCAAAACCATGGCAACGCGATCCAAATAATTTGCCCCATAGCATTGGTTAAACCAAGCAAGCGTGTTCTCTCATTGTAATCGGGGGTCAATTCATAACCCAAGGCAACCCAAGGAGTGGCAAAAATGGTGTAACCAATATAGAAAACTAAGGAGCCTAAAAGAAAATACCAAAAATAAAAGGTTTCGCTGCGACCAGGAGGAAGCTGCCAGAGAATTGCAAATAGAATTCCAGCTAAAATTGCTCCAATAAATATATAGGGTCTGCGCCTGCTCCATCTCGATTTGGTGTTGTCGGAAATATAGCCCATAAATGGGTCCGTGAGCGCATCAGAAAATCTAGGCAACGCCATAAGAACACCCACTAAAACAGGGCTCATCTCCAAACCCACAGTCAGAACCATCGCCATAATAGGAATGGCCGCACCAAGTAGATTATTAACGAGTGATCCAGAACCGTAGGCGATTTTCTGATACAGACTAACTCGATCCTCAGGCGCGGTAATATATTGTTTCGTTTCGCTCACATCGTTCATTCGTTAGGGTTACCCCTTAATTAATAAATTTTAAGTTCCCTTTAGAATCCCACAGACCCCAAGAAGCTCCTACATCTCCTTCATCAACGGTTTTCCAACCCTCATCAAACGAAGAAAAATAGAACATGTCGACCTTATCTTCCATTGCCCAAGTTTGGGCGTTTATAAAATACGCGATGGCATTCTCAGTAGATGGCTTCGACCCATTAAAATTCCCACCTGTATCCGGCCAGCCTGTTTCAGAAATAATGACCTTCTTTCCCCCCGCTGCTTTTAGCACTCGATGATACATGTCCCTCATATAAAGCAAGGAATACTCAAGTTGGCATCCTTCCCAGAAGGGATAACAATTTGCTAGAATTACATCACAGGCAGCTGTGAGTTTGGGTCGGTTGCAAAATTCATAATAGGCGTCTACATAGCTGACTTGTATCCCAGGAAGCTCCTTCTTCACGTACTCAATGTAAGCCAGTAGTTCATCCTCAGTCAGTTCCTCGCGATATAAAACCTCATTGCCCACGGCCACTGTATCCGAAAATCCAGCACGCGAAATTTTGATCAGGTTTTCGATCTCTAATTTATTTTTCTTTTCATCAGCTCCGAGCCAGGCACCCACCAAAGTTTTCAAGCCGTTCTTTTTTGCAATTTCAGGAATCATCTCGTTCCCCTCTGTACAGGAGAACGTTCTTATCCAGCGAAAGTGTGGTTTAAGAATCTCCATTCTCGACTGGATCTGATCCTCACTAATAGGATCTCCCGGAGATTGGTTATCCATGTATGGACTAAAGGAAATGCCATGCATTCCTCTATTGAGCGATTCATCAAACTTCGCCTTCAACTCAGAGAGTGAGAACTGTGATGTATTAACACCCGCTAAGGTGTTTGGAGAATCATTTTTTGTGGACACTAGATATATAAAATAATTGCTGTTTCCCTGATCTTTGGACGCCACGGCATGTGAACTCCATTCAGGTAATGTTGAGGGGGATTAATTTTGGTATACACGAACGAATTCCACCTCCATGCGTTGAGGGAACGCTTCATAGTCAATGCCTTCACCCGATCCCCCAGTATCGACCTTTATGGAATGTGAACAGCTCATAGGATATACGGTAAGCAAGATGACAATTGCCATAAACAGGTGCAGGGAATTCGAGTTTTTAGGGAGGGCATACATTGAACGGATTTATTAAGGTGCAATACAATGCAATCCTTGGTTTTAATCAACCCTTAAATGCTAAATAATGCTTCCTTTATTTGGGTGGAGCAGTGGTCTTTCCTTCGATCACTTTCCCAGATATCTGAATATGACGTCGAGCGGCGGTTGGATGGGCAACAGCTCTCAGAAGTGTTACCACCGACGATATACCCATGTCCTTAAACGCTACATGGACCGTGGTTAATTGAGGCAGACCTCGTGGACGATTGATTCCATCGAATCCGGTAATGGAGCAATCTGCAGGAACAGAAACTCCATGCTTCTTTAACTCATTAAGGAGGTGGTAGGCTTGGTGGTCAGCTGCACATACCCAGCCCGTTACCCCTTTCTTTGCGAGCTTGGCTACATTTAACCCGAGATCTTCTAAACTAACCTGTTCGTCGTGGCGAACATTCAGGACCAGCTCCGGATCAAAATCCAATCCAAGGCGATAGAGATTCTCAACATAAGCACCCAAGCGACGTTCTACCCAGGGTGCATCAATCGCGTACTTCCAACTAAGAAAACCAATACGCCGATGCCCAAGTGCATGCAGACGTCTAATCATGATGCCAATACCCCGGGTTTGATCCGGATTAACAGAATCAAGCTCCAATTCATCGTAGTTATCCAACACCGAAACGGTGGGATACTTTGTCATAAGGTTCCTCACGGCCTCCCTATGAAAGGGATAAACTAAAATAATGCCCTTCCAGGTAGAAGAATTCCCGTTTGGTACGATTTTACGCGGCCTGGGGCTCGGCAAAAAACTGGAAGGCTCAACATAGTGAACCTCGATCTGCATTTTTTCTGCTGCTGCTTTCTCGCTAATACCATTGATGATTTCAGCGGCCGTATCGACCTGTTTTTTGGCTGACTCATCTACGCCCACTAGCACGGCGATGGTATTGCGCGTGGATTTTTTAGGTGATTGAGAATTTCGAGGGGCTGAGTAGCTATAACCAAGTTTAGCCGCCAACTGAAATACCTTGGCGCGCGTTTGTGGATTGATCTTCGGATGATTGGTAAAACACCGAGATACTGTGGTTCGCGAGAGGTTTAACTTCTCTGCGATGGTTTGTTGATCTACTTTCGCCAAGGTTGCGCTTTCTTAAAGAGTTAAGGTTTATACCAGCTGAATTTTCAGGAAGAAACCAGAAAAAAAGCCGCTCTCGTTTTACGGACAGCGACCTTTAGTCTAAATCAGTTATTTTTAGAAATAGATACCGAACTGCATTTTCCAGGAAAGTCCTGGTGCCCACAACAAGCCATACTGGTCTCTGTCATCCAGTAGATTATCGACATTGAACTGGGCAAAAATTTCGTGCTCATTCTTGATGAAAGTTGAGTATTTGATCATCCCGTTTAGCGTCAGACGAGCATCGGTTAAAGCCTGAATCTTGGTACCAGTTTCGTTCTGTTTTTTCTGTCCGGCCGTAGTGAAGGCGGAGGCGTATTCACGCTCGCTTTCCCAAGCGCCGCCCAGACCGAATTGCCAGCCATCTAGAGGTGAATCCTCAGCTCCCCGCAGAGTTCCCCAGAACGTAACAGAATGTTCGGGAGTGTCATCCAACGATTCTCCCTTTCCATAACCAATACCGGTCCAGGTGCTCGTGTCCTGGTTGGGCAGATCCCCGGTGCCTCCAGGATAGACTTCTTCGTTGGAGAAACCAGAGAGACCCCAATTGGTATTCGGGAAGTACCACTCGGCCCAGCGATCCCAGTTGCCTTCAGCAAAATCATAAGTCGCGAAATTACCGGGATTGAGGATTGCCCGCTCCACGTTGGAATAATTCAGAATGACTTGAATGTTGTCGGTGGGGCTCATCATCAACTGCATCTCCCAGCCACTGGATTCGTCGGAAATGGTCTGGAAGAATGCGCCGCTGGACCAGTCTTCCCCAGCAGTGTTGACCAACGGATCGTCGAAACCATTGTACAAAAATCCAGTCCAGGGATCCAGGTCTGTTCTCTGCTCAATAGGCAAAGCAAACTCCTCACGCAGGGCGGCAAATACACCGTCAAGAAAGGCGGCTCCATCCGATTCTGATCCATTGACATACCAGAGCCCGGAATTTTCATCCCGCCATACCGCTCCGGATTCACGCGCAGCTAAGTATTCAGGAAGTGCCGCCTGGAGGTAGCGGTTTTCGGTTTTGATCTGAGGGTTAAAGTCATCCAGACGGTAAACGATATCGGCATTTCGGTCGAACGCACCCCGTGCTGGGGCGGGAGCCCACCAGTAGCTGAAAGGCACTCCTTGCCTCTCGATATTAAAGACACTAGCGGTCGCAGCCAGCTTCCCGTCAAAGAGACTTAGCTTTATACCGACTTCCTCAGATTCGGCCGTAGCCGCATTCAACGGAACCCCAAAGCCGTCCACCCTTCCTTCGAAATTGGGCTGAACACCCTCCGAGCCTAAGGCAAACAAAGTTACCCCCTCGAGAACCTCATAACTGACTCCCCATTGTGCACTGTCATGGGACAATTCGGGGCTTGAACTGATGAAGTCTGCGCTTGGATTTCGAAAATCACTCAAGCCCGTTTCCACAGAATTGGTGTCCTTGCGTATACCGGCCACCACAAACATTCGGTCATTGAGAAAACGACCTGAGTATACCAGGTATTGTCCCTCATTGGTAGCATCGGTAAGCGCTTGAAAACTGGGTGTGATCGGTTCATCGATCTCACCGTCTCCTTGAATACCAAAACGGATAGGAGAGCTGTCGGTTGGATCTTTCCAGTTCCATCCATCGCGAATGGGATCCAAGGGTTCACCGGTTACAAGTCCTCGGGCCTCTGTTCCACTAGAAAAAATATCATTTTTCGCATTTTCATACATGTATCCTGCCAGAAAGGAGTGCTCTGAATTGAACCATTTGATGTCTTCAAAAATTCGTTTGGAATAGGTCAACTCCACACGAGCCTGATCCCGAGCAGTGTCTTCCTCCGTTTCCGACCAGGAATATTGGAAACTGGCATTTTCTACCTCGGCTTCCACGTCGGTGGCGGAACCGTCAACAATTTGTCGAGCCGTAATGGTCTTGCGTAGAGCTAACGGACCGGAATTCTGAGAAACTCCACCAAAAATGTCACGAAAACTGAAGTCTGCACTGGCGGTGTTGAACCCGGCTTTGAAATAAAGGTTTTCCGCCAATTCCTGTGTGGCATCAAATAGAACGTTGTAAGATTCCGTGTTCAAGAATGTGTCCGGCCCCGACCAACGGAACGTGCGCACATCTTCTCCAGGAAATTCCAGGAATCCAAATGTCTCCAGGCGGTCAGTCTGCGTAATCGGAATGCCTGTGATGCTGGGAGCGCGGACGCTTAAAAATCCGATCCCGCTCGATTCTCCTTCCCCAAACTCCAAATCAAGTAGAAGGCTGGTTCTGGAAGTGGGAGTCCATAATAAGGAAGGTGAGGCAAACCAGTGATTACTCATTTTTAGATCCGTATAGTCCTCATCATCCTGCCAGGCCAAATTGACTCGATAGGCAAGTCCGTTATCAGGATTTCCTAAAGGACCGGTTACATCCACCGTTGCCCGATACAAACTATCCGACCCAACGGTAACCGTATAGGATTGGAAGGGCTCGAGAAGCGGTTTTTTGGCCACGTAATTCACCAAGCCGCCAAAATTTCCGATACCGTATAAGAGTGCGGATGGACCACGGATCACTTCGATACGATCAATATTTACAGAATCAGTCGCAAACTGTCTCCGAAATCCGTTACGAAGCACGTTATCAGTGACAAATCCGCGAACCTTGAAGGAGGTTTCTGTTTTATTATCGGTAACGCCCTCTGGGCTGTTTACGCCACCTATCCCTGAGAAAGAGTCTGCATTGAGCGCATCGTTTTGAGATTGAAGCAAAATACCGGCACTGTAGCGCAGCGATTCACGTAAATCTATTGAACCGGTATCCTCGATAAATTCAGAAGTTACCACCTCAATGAAAAGTGGAATGTCCTGGATTGCCGCACTGACCCGGGTTCCAGAGATGGCGTTGGATGCGAAATAGCCGTCATCCGTACTTTCATCGATTTCGAAAGATGAAAGTACATAAATTTCGCCCTCATCATCGTCTTCTTGACTGAATGCGCTTAAGGACAGAAGCCCTGAACAAAAAACGATAACTCCGAACAGAGCGAAGCCGAGGCGAAGAGGCTGAGATTTAGTAGTCTGATTAATCATAAGGTTCATTGAATAGAAAATTAGCTATTCATTTCCGACAGCTCGTAGAGCTGCCAGACGGGTAGTAACTGAGCACAACTTTCATTTCACATAGGACTTAAGTCAAGGATATTGATTGCATCTTTTTGCACCTTAATATATATCTTTTAATTACTTATCTTAAACATCTTATAGACTTATTATTAGATATTACCTAATTTTATTTACACTTAATGATTGCATTCCATTGCATCTTATTTGATTTTCCAAACAAGAGACAAGGGAGAAATTTATGCCTCCCGATCTGACTAAATATTGGTATTTAATATGCAAGTTACACAAAACGCTAAAAACGATCCCCAGGACCGGTCCGAATTGAACAGCTCCTTAGGAACCCGTTTCCTTCAGAACAAAAAAGAAACGTTTTTAAAGGTTGGCGAGGTACACCACATGCCGGATTTTTTAATGAATCTTGTTAGCCCGGAAGATCAGTGGATGTATATTACAAGTAACGGCGCTCTTACCGCAGGTCGCAAGAATGCAGACAACGCTCTGTTCCCTTATTATACACAAGACAAGTTAATTGATCTCGCGGAGACGACAGGCTGTGTTACATCGATCTGGAAAGAGGGTACTTCCAAAGCAAAGAGTCAGAACTGGAAACCTTTTTCGAAAAACAGGGAATCATTCGATCACATCGAACGCAATGTGTACAAAAGCCTGGAAGGTAATGAGGTCATATTCGAGGAAATCAACACTCACTTAGGACTTCAGTTTTCTTACTTATGGACCTTCAGTCCACACTACGGATTCGCCCGTTACGCTGAGCTCACGAACATAGGTTCCGAAGGAGTCGAACTCCACATGTTGGACGGATTACAAAACCTGGTTCCCTACGGACTCGACCAGAACTTCATGAACAAGTTCAGCAATCTCAGTGACGCCTATAAAAAGAGCGAGCTGTTAGCACCGGAGAACGTGGGTGTCTATTACCTCAGCTCTATCCCTTCTGACCGAGCAGAACCCAGTGAAGGATTGCGCTCCACTCTGGCCTGGTCCCTGAATTACCAACCGGACCAAGTATTACTGAGTAGTCAACAGCTTGAAAATTTTGAGGATCAGAAGACTGTCCTCTCTGAACAAGATGTCCGCGGCCAACGCTGTTCTTACCTGTTGCACAAAGCGCTGAAACTCGAACCTGGAGAACAGTTCCAAGGGTGGATTGTCGCTGATATAAACCAGGATGCCGGGGCAATAGAGGAACTTCTGGAGCAATTTTCGGAGCCTGTTCAATTGGCATCGGAGCTGGTTAGCGACATCGAGAAAGGCTCGACAAATATCCGGAGAAAAATTGCCTCAGCCGACGGATATCAGCTCACCAACGATCCACAGAGATGCGCAAGACACCTCTCAAATGTTCTATTTAACATCATGAGGGGAGGTATCTTCGTAAACAACTATCAGATACCAAAAGAGGATTTTATTCTTCATATAAAAAGCTTTAACCGCCCGCTGTATTCGAAGTTTGGCGACGTCATGGAAGCTCTACCTGTCGAAATTCATTTCCAGGATCTTATAGATCAGGTCACCGAACTGTCCGACCCCGATCTCCTTCGCTTAACGATGGAATATTTGCCGCTGACTTTCAGTCGCCGGCATGGAGATCCGAGCCGGCCCTGGAATGCATTTTCCATTGAAACCACTGGGGCTGAAGGTAATCCCATACTCGCCTATGAGGGTAACTGGCGCGACATATTCCAGAATTGGGAAGCGCTTTCCTGTTCGTATCCTCAGTTTCTCGAAGGAATGATCTTTCGTTTCTTAAACGCCTCCACCGCCGAAGGCTACAATCCGTATCGTGTAACCAAGGATGGATTCGAATGGGAGGTCCTCGACCCAGACGAACCGTGGTCCAACATTGGCTACTGGGGCGACCATCAGATCATTTACCTGCTAAAGTTACTGGAACTTTCTGTACAAAAAAATCCATCCGGCATGGGAGCTCTACTGGATAAGGAGCTCTTTGTATACGCTAACATACCTTACCGCATAGCGAACTTTGAGGATATCTGGCACGATCCTAAAAATACGGTCACCTTCGACCAGACAGCCCAGGAAAATATTGATAAACGTGTTTCCAAACTGGGGACTGATGGCAAACTGTTGACGGACAATGCGGGGAACATCCTTAAAGTAACCCTGATGGAAAAGCTTCTAAGCCCTTTGCTAGCCAAGCTGTCGAATTTTGTACCCAAAGGAGGGATATGGTTGAACACTCAAAGACCGGAGTGGAACGACGCAAACAATGCGCTTGTGGGGAATGGGCTATCCGTCGTCACTCTGGGTTACTTACACCGTTACCTGGAATTTTTGACGTCGTTGTTTGGAGATGAGTCACTGCCCCAGACCTGCAAAATTTCGGAACCCATTCATATACTACTCCAAAACCAACAGGAAACATTATCCCGTTACTTCGACAAACTTCCTGATGCCCTAACCGACAAGGACCGGTATGCCATAATAAAAGAACTCGGAGAAGCTGGATCCAACTACCGCAAGGAAGTCTACGACGTGACCACCTGGGATGATCGGAGAGAGATCAAACTAAGTCAGGTCGTCGAGTTTACTATATTGGCCAAATCGTGGATCGCCCACTCACTCCAAGCAAACCGACGTGAGGATGGCCTTTACCATTCCTACAATTTGATGAACCAAAGACCTGAAGGCTTTGGCGTTGATTACTTGTACGAAATGCTGGAAGGCCAGGTTTCTATCCTGAGTTCCAAATATTTGAGACCCGCCGCCGCTGCCGATTTGCTCGATACTTTGAGGAATAGCGACCTCTATACGCAAGAACGGGGAACCTACTTATTGTATCCAGACCGTGATCTACCTCGCTTCATGCAGAAGGGAATCATCGATGAAAGCCAAGTAAGCCAGTCTCCCGTATTGGAACGTCTGTTACAAATAAAGGATACACATATTGTTTACAGGGACATTCGTGGGCGGGCCCGATTCAATAGCTCCTTCCGAAACGTGGAAGACTTGAAAGACTCTCTGGACTCCTTACGGGGGGAAATACTAGCGGATTTTTCAAAAAGCGAGGTCCGCAAAGTCGAAACCGTGTTTGAAGACACATTTCAACACCATTCCTTCACTGGACGATCGGGGACCTTTTTCGCCTACGAAGGCTTGGGAAGCATCTACTGGCACATGGTTTCCAAATTACTATTAGCCATCCAGGAAACGTATTTTGATGCCGTTAGCTCAAAGCAATCTCCAGATACGTTAAATCAGTTGGGCCAACTTTATTTTGAAATACTACACGGGCTCGGAATTTATGATGAGCCCAAGGACTATGGTGCATTTCCATCTGATGCCTATTCCCACACACCCAAGAATAAGGGCGCCCAGCAACCTGGCATGACAGGGCAAGTGAAGGAGGATATTTTGGTTCGTTGGGGCGAACTAGGCATCACCATTAGCGATTCTTGCTTGTGCTTTGAACCATCGCTTCTTCGTAAACAAGAATTTCTAGAGGAGCCCGATGATTTCAACTATTATGCACTAGATGGCAGTCGAAAGGCTTTAAAGTTAGAGCCGAAACAACTAGCCTTCACATACTGCCAAACTCCCATAGTATACGAGTTGTCGGATACACGCGGTATAACCGTTACACGCGTCGATGGTTCGTCAGAAATACTTCAAAATAATCAACTCACACAAAGGGTCAGCCAGGCAGTCTTCAGCAGATTAGAGGACCTAAAGAGCATCCGGATTCGCATTCCCGAAAGCTCCCTCTTGAGGTGAAGCATTCTCCTAATTGAAGTTAAAGGGTTGTTGAACCCGAATACAAGTGGACTTCCCATCTCGAAGAGGTGACTCAAAAGAAGTTTCTTTCATTGTTAAAAGTGCGCTCATGGAAACGTCCTCATTATCACTGCGAATGATACGCGGAAAATGGACTTTCCCTTCCGGTCCGACGTAAAATTCCACCAAGCAACTCCCTTTGGGGCGAACACCCTCCTCGGACGAGTAAATCTTGAGTTTCCCCTCCTTCATTTTAAGAGGCGTATCCAAATCCTTGGGTTTACTTAAACGGTAGACAAAACGGCCGGGTGCAACCTGATAGAAGCGTCTCTGGGCGGCATCGGAAGCACTATCTCCGAATGGAACAACACCAGAACCCGACCTCCAGATTCGCTGTTCGACGTCGAAGAAATTTACATAAACGGCCGCTTGTGACCGGCTTGGCGAACCCTTGACAACAGCGGGATTGAATTCCGCCTTTTGAACTGCCTCAAGAGCCGGGATTAAAAGACCTGTATGAGAGGCTTCGATCGGCATCGAATCGAGAATAGATCCTTTCTCATCAACTTCTATTAGTATTTTAGCATAAGGATTAGTAATATGTAGCGCTTTGAGTTCCGACGGAATTGGAACCTGTAATTTGCCTTCCAAACGAATGGGTTGATCTTCCACTTTCTGAGTAGCTGCAAATGCCGAAACACTCAAAAAAGATAGGAAGATTATAGAAAAAGACACTTTCCAATTTCTAGCCGTTTTTATTTTCATAATAAAGAAGAGGGATTTGCGATAAATTACAAATCATATAGATTAAATTGAACCATGCATATCCGCTTAGACCTTTGGTCAAGTTGATTTATATGAAATAAGTTCTAGCATGGAGTTACTAGTGCTAATACCCGTGACCAAGACAATTTTTTTCAGAGTTTGTACTTCTATACCAGTTTAGTGGGAGCATGTAAAATAAGGGCAAAGGGTCAGTTCAAACAACCATGAAAAGAGGAAAGCTGAGCGAGTCGGGGCCGTGACAGCCTGAACCTAAAGTGGTATTAGTGCCAGTTTCTTTGATCGAGAGGAAGAGAACCCAAAGCTCAATCAGTCAAGGAGGCATTGCTTAAAATTGAAGTATCTAGCAAAAGTAGTAACTGAAAAACCGAGACGCTATTGGAATTAAATAATTAGAAATAAGAGTGTTGTGAAGATTTGTATACAGTTTAGGATCCTCACTAAATATGAGCTTTAAAAAAACGCACTTGTTGTGCGCTCTCAATCTGGTTGAGAGACTAAAAATCACCTTCATCGCGGTATTGATCGCCGTGTCGCCGACAACGCTAGTCGAGGCGACCGATCAGCGTGAGGGCTTCACCGTGGCGCCAGGCCTGGAGGCGACTCTTTTCACGTCCGAATCGCAGTTGTTCAACCCGGCGAGCATTGATGTCGATGAGCGTGGTCGCGTCTGGGTCGTTGAGACGGTGAACTATCGCAAGAAAACGATACCGGATGGGGATCGCATCCAGATTCTCGAGGACACGGATGGAGACGGGAGAGCAGACTCGGTGAAGACTTTTTACCAAGGCCCTGACATCGACGGCGGGCATGGTGTGTGCGTGCTTGGCAATCAGGTGATTGTCTCGGCACCGGATCGCATTCTGCTGTTGACGGACACCGATGGCGACGATGTGGCTGATTCCAAGAAGCTGCTCTTTAAAGGAAAGGTGAAAGGCCCCGAAGGACAACACGATCACGCAATCCATGCGGTCATGTTCGGCCCGGACGGCCGTCTCTATTTTAACTTCGGAAACACGAATTCCGAACTGCGAAGGGAAGATGGAACGCTGGTGATGGATCAATTCGGTCAGCCGGTGAACAACAGCCACGAGCCCTACATGGAGGGTATGGTGATCCGCTGCGAGCTCGACGGAAGCGAGGTCGAGGTGCTCGGCTACAACTTCCGAAACAACTGGGAGGTGACGGTTGATTCCTACGGCTCGATGTGGCAGTCGGACAACGACAATGGCTCAAGTTCGTGCCGGGTCAACTTCGTCATGGAATACGGCAACTATGGCTACCGCGATGAGGTCACCGGACTCGGATACCAGAGCAAACGCACCAACATGTCACCGGACATTACGCGCAGCATGTGGCACCAGAATGATCCGGGCGTTGTCCCCAATTTGCTCATCACCGGTTCCGGCTCTCCGACCGGGATTCTGGTCTACGAGGGAGAATTGTTGCCGGAGGAATTTCGCGGCCAACTGATCCACGCCGAGCCGGGGCGCAATGTCGTTTGGGCCTTTCCGGCCACGAAGAACGGAGCGGGTTATTCAGCCAGCATCACGGACATTGCAAGAAGCGTGGGAGACCGGAACTATCGACCCTCGGATATCTCGGTGGCGCCCGATGGATCGCTGGTCATCGCCGACTGGTATGATCCGGTAGATTGCTGTCACCGCACCGTTGACGACACCGGACGCCTGTTTCGGGTCGCACCGCTGGGGCATGCCTACGCTATACCCAAGTTCGATTTCGAAACGCCCGAGGGAGCCGTGATGGCGCTGCGCAATCCGAATCTTTCGGCGCGTTACCGCGCTTGGACGGCTTTGAACACGATGGGGCGGCGAGCCCAGGCGGCGCTTGAAGCTATGGCGGCGGATGCGAACCCGCGGTTTCGCGCGCGGGCGCTGTGGTTGCTCGCCGAGATCGAAGGCAACACCGAGACGGCGATCGAACTGGCAGCGAAGGACACCCAGGACGACGTCCGGGCGCTCGCGCTGCGGATCGCCCGGCGCCATCGTGTGTCGGTCGTCCCCATTGTTGGTCGTTTAGTCAGGGATCCTTCCGCTCTGGTCCGCCGGGAGTGTGCAATCTCGATTCATCGTCATGCCACGCCGGAGGCGGCGACTCTCTGGGGCGAACTGGCCGAACAGCACGACGGCAAAGACCGCTGGTACCTGGAGGCCCTGGGGATCGGTGAACAAGGAAACGAGGCAGCTTGTTTCGACACCTGGTTGACGGCCGTTGGTGATAATTGGAACACGCCGGAGGGACGCGACATCATTTGGCGATCACGGGCACCGGAGGCCGCAGGTTATCTTGTAAAATTGTTGCTCGCGGTGGAGCTGCCCGACGACGAACGACCGCGTATGGTGCGAGCGCTGGATTTTCATCGCGGAGAAGCGAAAGAGTCCGCCTTGACCACAATCCTGTCCGCCGGGTCCGGTGAGCACGCCTGGACTTTTCTGGAAGCGTTCCAGCGAATCGATCCCGCCGTGCTCGAATCGCGGCCCGACCTGGTTGAGCAAGTTGAGGCGGCCATTCCGGGGAGCAAGGGCAGTGTGATCTTCGTCGATCTAGTGGCTCGATTTGATCGCCGGGATCTGACGGCCGACCTTTTCGATATGGCGGTTGATGATCCACGGGGAGAAGCGGGTATCAGGGCGTTGCAGCAGCTTTTTGCCTTCGGCGAAGTGACGCGGATTCAGAAGGTCCTCGAGACTCCCGGTCAGCAACGGCGCGCGGTCATTCAGGCCCTCGGCTTTGCGGACATCAGGCAGGCGTCGGCACTCCTGAGTGCCGTTGCGTGCGACGAAGCGGAGCCCATCGGGATCCGGTCGCTTGCGATCGAAGCGATGGGGAAGAGGAATACGGGAGCGACAGCCCTCGTCAGCCTTGTCAACCAGGGCGCCCTTCCGAAGGAACTGCATGGGGCCGCGCTGCGAGGGCTCGCCCTGTCACCCAACCCGAGCACGCGGCTTTTTGTGGTCGAAGCCCAGGAAAAAGGTCTCCTCGTTCCGGTGGAAGGGAGCGGGAAATCGTTCGAGGAGCTGCTTGCTGCAACCCCCAACCCCGCCAAGGGGAAGGCGGCCTTTGTGAAAGGCGGGTGTAGCGCCTGTCACGTGGTGCAGGGCGAAGGACTGGATTTCGGTCCCGAACTGTCCGCGATCGGCAGCAAGTTGGATCGGGCGGGGATGTTCTCCGCCATCCTCGATCCGAACCAGACCGTCTCTCTAGGTTTCGAAGGTGTGTCCGTCGAGCTGAACGATGGCAGCGAGATCGTTGGGTATGTCACCGGCGAGAGCGAATCTACCTTGAGTCTGCGGATAATGGGCGGCTTGCAGATGAATGTAGAAGTGGAGTCGATCGTGGCCCGAAAGCCGATGAAGATTTCCCTGATGCCCGCCGGGCTAGATGCCGCGATATCCTCGCAGGACCTCGTAGATCTGGTCGGCTGGTTGTTGCAACAGAAGGCACGATAATATGACTCAATTCATGAACAAAGAAACACTTTGAAACTAAACCCATACGTTTCAAAAAATCGTACCGAGCTTGCGACAGCGAAGCGAACAACAGGCCTGACAATTTATCTGAATACAACGAACCGCATTTCTTTTTCATATTCGTGTTTATTGATGTCCATTCGTGGTTAGTTTCTTTTCCCACAACACTGTGAAACTAAATAATTTGCCCTACTTGAACTAACCCTTTAAACAGGAAAACATAATGAGCACTATACTTACCCCTAAACAAATTAATCGTCGATCCTTCCTGAAAACCAGTGCCGCAATCGGAGCAGCCGCGGCGATCTCGGCGCCCAACATATTGCGCGGTCACAATCTGAACGAGAAACTCAATATCGCGATGATTGGTATTGGCAATCGTGGTCAACGCAACACCGGCTATTTCGAAAAGGAAAACATTGTCGCACTGTGCGATGTGAATGCGGATAAGCTTGGAATAGCTGCGAAGTTTTTCCCAACAGCACGTCGAGCAACGGACTTCCGCCGATTGTTTGACCACGAGAAAGAATTTGATTCGGTGGTGATATCCACTCCAGAGCATACGCACGCCTTTGCCACACTACCGGCGCTTCAACTAGGCAAGCATGTCTACTGTGAAAAGCCGCTGACTTATAACATCGAAGAGGCGCGCATCATTCGCATGGCGGCCCGCAACGCGAACGTTGTCACGCAAATGGGAACGCAAAACCACGCCAACCCTAACTACCGGCGCGTGGTCGAACTGATTCAGTCTGGATCCATTGGCAAGGTTCGCGAAGCTCATGTCTGGAATTCGCGCGCCTGGGGCTGGCATAAAAGCGAACAGGCGGCTCGCGATGCCAAGGACCGTTATATCGTGATTCGTAAGCCGAAGAAATCTCAGCCGATACCAAAAAATTTGGACTGGGATTTATGGCAGGGCCCGGCGCCGGCCCGGCCATTCCACAACGATTATTTCGAAGGTCCTTTATGGTACCGCTGGTGGGACTTTGGAAACGGCACCATGTCCGACCTCGGTAGCCACTGGATCGACCTGCCCTTCTGGGCCCTGAAACTGGATGCGCCACTGACGGTTGATGCCAAGGGACCAAGACCTGATTCCGCTATGGCTCCCGCTTCGATGCAGGCGATCTATGAATACGGCGCTCGCGGCAATTTGCCACCGGTCAAACTGACTTGGTACCAGGGATTGGAAAAACCACAAATCTGGAAGGATAAGGGTATTCCGCAATGGGCCAATGGACATCTGTTTATCGGCGACGAGGGCATGCTTTTGTCCGATTACAACAAACACGTGTTGCTTCCGGAAGAAACATTCGCCGATTTTAAAGAACCGGATCCGTTCATTCCACGCTCGACCGGCGGCCATCATCAGGACTGGGTCGACGCGTGCAAAGGTGGTGCTCCAACCATGTGCGACTTCGAATACTCTGGCTTGCTCACCGAGGCCAACCACCTCGGCAACGTCGCGTATCGCGCTGGCAAGAAACTCCAGTGGGATACAAAAGAGATGCGAGCCACCAACGCTCCTGATGCCGAGCAATTCATTCGGCGCGAATACCGCAAGGGCTGGAAACTCAGTTAACCTGCGCTTCTCACCGGATGTTTGCAAACTTCAGCGACACCCTCTGTGATTTCCTATCAGTAGCTCCGTGAGAGCTATTCTTTTCGACGATACCATCACCCATCCATGAGCCCTACTGTTTCCAAACTAGATTGTGAGATTCTTGTTGCGGGAGGTGGACCAGCCGGCGTCAGTTGCGCTTTGGCGGCAGCCCGGCGTGGAGCAAAGACCCTTTTGTGCCAGGATCGGCCTGTATTGGGTGGCAATGCTTCGAGTGAAGTTCGTATGCACATCGTCGGTGCTAACGGGGTATCAGAGGGAATTCCTCTCCAGTGCGAGGCCCGTGAAGGTGGCATCATTGAGGAGATCCGTCTCAATCAAAGTGTTAAGAATCCGCAACGATCAGCTTCCATGATGGACCTGGAGCTTTACGACCTTTGCCGTCGGGAACCGAACCTGACTCTCATGCTCAATACCACGGTTACCCAAGCAGTCGTAGTAGACAATCGGGTACAATCAGTAAGCGCTGACCGCTTGAGCACAAACGATCGATTTGAGATTACGGCAGATATATTTGTCGATTGTACTGGGGACGGAGCGCTTGGTTACGCAACCGGTGCTGATTACTCAATGGGACGGGAAGCGCAGTCTGAGTTCTCCGAATCACTCGCACCTGTGGAAGAGGATAAAAAAACGCTGGGCTCAACTTTGCTGTTTCAAGCCCGTAGACATCCGCATCCAATGCCCTTTTCACCTCCACCGTGGGCACGTAAGATCTCGGCCGAAACGCTAAAACATCGCCCCTACGGTCAGCCCGGCCTCGATCTTAATCTGGAGTACGGATTCTGGTGGCTCGAGTGGGGCGGAGAGCTAGACACCATCAAGGACAACGAGGTCATTCGAGACGAGCTGCTGGCAGCACTCATGGGTGTGTGGGATTTCATTAAAAACCGTTCGGAAGTGGATGCCGATAATTGGGCGCTGCAATGGTGTGGGTTTGTGCCTGGCAAACGAGAGAGCCGTCGGTTTGATGGACAATACAAGCTTTGCGAAGGAGACTTGTTACAAAGCAGGTCATTCCCTGACGCTATCGCCACCGGTGGTTGGCCCATAGATATTCACCCACCAGGTGGAATCGATGCCATCGATGAAATGCCATACACACAAAGCCCTCTTCCTTATCTCTACGATATTCCGTTGAGTAGCTGCATTGCGCGCGATCTGGATAATCTGATGTTTGCCGGCCGCAATATCTCGGCTACCCACATTGCTTTCGCATCGACGCGGGTCATGGCAACTTGCTCGGCCATCGGTCAAGGCGTGGGAACCGCGGCCGCCTTTGCCATAAGCCAGGGTGCCACGCCCAGCTCGATGCCCTCTAACTTGGAGGCGATGAAAACGATACAGCAACAGTTACTCAGGGACGATGTATTGCTTCTGGGAATCACAAATGAAAATCCTTACGATTTAGCGCGGCAGGCTACCATTTCCGCGTCCAGTGAACAAGCAGACGGTCCTGCTGGCTCGGTCATCGACGGCTGGACTCGCTCGCTCCGAAGTCCTAATGAAGACAGCAGAGGCACTGGACCGATTGGAGCAGCTCCTGATCGCTTTCCGGAGGCAACTCACCGTTGGATGTCAGATCCCGCCGAAGGATTACCGGCATGGATTTGTTTATCTTGGAATGAGTCTGTGCCGATTGGATCCATTGAGTTGATCTTCGATACCGGCATGCATCGACTGCTCACCTTGTCCATGGCAGATGGGTACACCGAACGTATGATGTGGGGAACCCCTCAGCCCGAGACGGCTCGCAATTACCAGATCCAGATAAAAGTAACCGAGGAATGGAAAACAATAGCTGAAGAACAAGACAACTTCCAGCGCCGCAAAACTCACAAATTGAAATCTCCCGCTATAGCCTCAGATCTACGAATCCAAGTAACGGATACCAACGGTTTAGATCATGCCAGGATTTTTGAAGTCCGGGTTTATGCTGACGATCCCATTTCATAATAGAATATGCATATCTTAGTCACGGGAGCAACGGGTCGAATTGGCGCTCACCTGACGCGTTTGCTGATTCAGGAGGGGCATACGGTTCGCGCTTTTGCGCTGCCGGATGATCCTCGCATCGCACTTATTACCATGCCCGGGGTAGAATTCGTTTATGGACGATTGGAAGATACGGCATCAATCGCTGAAGCAGTCAAAGGTGTTGAGGCTGTTTATCATTTGGCTGGTGCATTGACTTCGCGAGGGAACACCGACGAAGAGTTTTTCGAGATTAATCTACGTGGCACTTTTAATATGCTCATGGCGATTCGCGATGCTGGGCCACAAATCAAACGTTTTATTTATGCTAGCAGTGATGCTGTTTATCACTCCGGGGCCTCATCCAACGCGTGCTTTTTACCTGTGGATGAAACTCATCCGCGATTAGCTGGCACGATCTACGGAGCCAGTAAGGTCGGGGCGGAAGAACTTTGCCTAAGCTTTATGCGAGGCTTTGGTATCCCTATTACGATTCTACGCTTTGGGGCGACTGCTGATGCTGCCGAACTGATCGAGTCGCAAAGTGTCTTTGCCCGATGGTTATTCCTGCAAGAGGCGATCAATTTCTTTGAGACACTTCCAGCGCCGTCTCCACCACAGCTTGAAACATTAGCCATCCTCAAAAGTCTTGATAAGGGGACTGAGTCGCTCGTGATCATGGCGGATGAAGCCGGTAACCCGGGAATTCGAGAATGGGGCGATGCACGAGATGTTGCTGCCGGATGTGTCCAGGCGCTCATTCCCGAGGCAGCGATTGGTGAGGCGTTCAACTTAGGGGGTGTCGCGTCCTTTTCTTCGTCAGAGTTAGTCGAATATTTGGCCGCCAAACTGAACCTGCCTCATGTCACTGCTAAGCTGTCAACGACACGACGTGCGTGGTATCTCAGCAGCGCCAAAGCACATGGGGTGTTCGGTTACGCTCCCCGCTACACGATTTTTGATATGGTCGACGAGGCCCTGGCTAAGCAGACTAAAAAGTAAATAGATCTATGGACTCAAATTTGACCAGCAAGTTATCGCAGTATCGGCAAATCCAGCGCAAGGGCGTCGACTATATTTTGCAGCATCTCAACGCAGATGGATCGGTTGGCCCTGTAGAGAAAAGCTTCTCGTACTATCGGACACCTTGGGCCTTGGCTTCAGCCGGGGAAATGGAAGCCGCAGTCCGACTGTGCGAATGGATCCGTCAAAACCAGCTGGGCGAAAATGGCGACTTTGTCGGTGTAACTCCACGTCCATTGCTTGATCACTACTTGTATACCAACGCCCTGCTTGTCGTTGGTGCCCAAATGTTACAACAGCTAGATCTTTCCCATCAGGGAATCCAATATATTCTCTCGTTGGAAGATCCGCTTTCGGGCGGCTTTTACAACTATGCAAATGGAGCAAGCCATTCTGATAAAGAAGACATTCCGTTCACTTGTGGTGTGGGTCTCGCTTGTTTGATGACAGGCGAAATTGCGGCGGCAGAACGGGTGGCAAAGTGGCTCCAGCAGATGTGGTCGCTACAACCCGAGTTACCAGAGCGGCTCTACTTTATATACTCTGCAGAGAAGCAGGCGCTCGTTACAGATTTTCCGGCTGAAGAAGCTAAAGTCCACGTATTAGAAGCACAAAAACCCGAGCAACGTTTCACTGTGGGTGGAATTGGCGCTGCCTTTTTGGCGCGACTCTACATGGCCCGACCACGTCCCGAATATCTGGCTTTAGCACGGGAGTATCAGGCGTTTGCTGGTGCGCAAACGCCTG
>Ga0114999_10002162_pt1 | contig 26362 bp, 27 predicted proteins | sample ArcticOcean_MG_C_3_FD_89820 | JGI IMG/M metagenome (GOLD analysis project Ga0114999, IMG submission 89820) | Marine microbial communities from western Arctic Ocean - ArcticOcean_MG_CB8_126 | ecosystem: Environmental > Aquatic > Marine > Oceanic | place: Arctic Ocean: Canada Basin | collected...
AGGGGCGTGGCCTCCTGCGTACGGGGGTCATTTGGGAGTGGGGGAGAAGGCCCTTCTGAGGCAGATGAAACCGGTTTTCGTGTTTACCCTGTGTTTACCCGAAGAGAATATGTCTAAAGAGGCTCAACACTCTGAACCTCTAAGGCATTGATTTACGAGGATTCATTTGGCTCCGCCTGCTGGGCTCGAACCAGCGACCCGCTGATTAACAGTCAGAAGTCCCCCGCGCTACGACGGTCGCTTACCCAACGGTCGCGGATCACCGATCCGACCCAGGGGCGAACGCGCGCGTAGCCCACCGTCAGCTACGATAGCCTCGCCCGTGACGAACGACGCTTCATCGCTGGCCAGCCAAACTGCCACGTTGGCAATTTCCTCCGGTTGACCGATTCTGCCCAGTGCATGCGCTTGCACATTGGCCTCCAGTACGCCGGGCTCCGCCATCATGCGCTGTACCGGAGGGGTGCTAATGGTTCCCGGACATATGGCATTGACGCGTATCCCTTCAGGCGCATGGTCCGTTGACAGCGCCCGGGTCAGATTGATCACCGCGGCTTTGCTCGCGGCGTAGACCACGGCACCGCCGTCTCCGTGCAAACCCGATATGGACGCCGTGTTAACGATCGCGCCGCCGCCCTGCTCGCGCATGTGCGGCACCGCATGTTTTGCCCCTAAGAAAACGGAGCGGACATTTACCGACATCACCAAATCCCAATCCGCGACCGATAGCTCCACGGCTGTCCCTGGACGTAACGTGCCGGCGTTGTTGAACAGCACATCGATACGACCAAACTGCGCGACACAGCTGGCTACCATTGCCGCCACAGACTCGTCGTCAGCGACGTCCACTGCGCACGCGACGGCGACGCCACCCAGGTTTTCAATATCTGCGACGACCTGATCAGCTTTATGACGGCGAATATCTGCGACGACCACGCTCGCACCTTCCGCCGCGAAGCGCCGAGCGCTCGCCGCACCAATTCCGGATCCTGCACCAGTAACGACCGCCACCTTATTAAACAATATCTGGCCTGCCATGTTCTCCCTCCTCCAATTGCGCCGTAAATTCTGGGGATGCTATGTTTCCCGGGCTTGCAATGCGACCAATATTTCCGCATGACGCGTTCGTGCTAATTGATACTGCGACAAGAAGTAGATCGGTGAAATCAAACCGATGGCAAGGAACGGCCTTGCGACCCTCGACGGTCGCTACGCAATCCATGTGCCGGACCCGCATGAGATCGACGGCGCAGCTACCGCAGGAAGCTGAATCTGTCAGATGCCTGAAAAACCCGTCGTAAACCCCAGGGCTAATTTCCCGGTTGTCTCAGGCGTATTTTCAGAATCGGCTATCGGGCGGCCCTGAGTTCACCGCCATAGTTCTTCACCCACGGCCACCATGCGGTGTAGATGTACTCCGCCGTCAGCCACAGGTACGACGCGCGCGTGCTCAGCGCTAATTCAGCCAAGACACGCCAGGATCGTCACCATCAGACAAAATCGTTCGCGCTCTAACCGACGGTAAAGGATCCAGAGACGTGTGGCTGAGGCCTAGGGCGAGCTTGAAATTGTTGCTGATGGAAAAAAGCTGCGCCTCCTCGACGAGGCGATTGTGCGGTAGCAACCGGTGATGGACCTCGGACAACGTGGGGCAATTCGCGGGAACGCCTCTTAAGGTGTCGAACCGTGTCGACGCGATATCGATCGGGTGTTTGCAATCGAAAGGGCCCACGCCATCTATGACGAAAGTTCCCTGCAGGATGTCTTCCGTGATATCAATACAGCAAGCGACCATGCTGGTCGAGTCGAGTCGAGTCGAGTCGAGTCGAGTCGATTCGTTCGTTAGGGTAGGTGCCCCGTGAGTCTGCGATGCGATCGCGGCCGACGCCCATTAGAACGCCATATCCACCCATCGCTCGGCCAGCGCTGCGAGCACCCATGCGAGAGGCGGCAGCATGACGTAGATCAGGATTCGCTGCAGGGAACTTTGAATTGGCCATTCCCAGATCTGCAACACTCGTTGCTCGTAGTTGAGCAGGTCAGGCGCTGTGAATTCCTTCGCAAACCGGCCAATCGAGGTCGTTGAAAGGGAACTGCGATCACCTGAAAGCGCGGCGCAAACCGCCTGCAACTCGACGTCCTTGGCCGCTTTCACCCGATTGCGGACCAACAGCACGGGGTGGCAAAAGGCGAACCACTGCACTGCGATGATTCCCAGGACCGGACCCAGCATATACAGCAAGACTGCGCCCTGCTGCGGCACGCCTTCCATGAGAACGTCAACGAGCAGAACGTTGAGCGATACAAACGTCGCTACGATGAGCAGGAATCGGATGGGCTGCGCTGAGAATACTTGCAGCGGTTCGAGGTTCAGCAGGTCGATGTCGGTTTCACTGGCCAGTCGGCTGAGCGCTCGCGCCTGTCGCACGACGAAAACGCACAAGTGGACGAGTACGACACCGAAGCACCAGGTGAGCAGAACCGTGAACCATTCATCGAGGAGCAGCGGTTCCAGGTTGGGCCTGAGCCGGGGGTGGAACAACGACAGCCAGCCAACCAACCAATTCTCCGTTGAAGGCAAAGTCCAGCGAAGCGCACGCGGCAAAGCCACCACAATGGGCGCCCGCAATCTCGTAACGCCGAACGTTGGGTACGAGTTCGTCAAGCAGGTCTGCCCGACCCGATCTTGTAAGATCCGCTTGCACTCCCCGCGCGAGCGTCACGAACACCGCGAGCGCCCCACCCAGAGCGGTAGCCATGCCTACGCTGCTGAGAACATGCCGGATCTCAGCCCCGATCGTCCAGAAGACGAGGACGTACAGGCCGATCACCAAGGTCATCCCGCGCAAGCGAACGCCTGGCGACCAGGTCATGAAGCGGTCGATCCAGCGGAGCCCTGGAACCTGCTGTAGCGCTGTTGTTTGCGGAACATCGTTCATGAAAGACGCGTACTTGTTCGGTAGCGACATTTTGCCGCGGAATCAGGTTCCGGCTCCAGTGCTGTCTGGGAGCACTGGACCTTGCAGATCGATCATAGTCAGATCGAATTTTTGAAGGATCGCCTCGCTGCGCAGACGCGATCAAGTACGCGGATTGCTCGGGGTGCTAGCAGGTTGAGATCGATCTCTATCGCCAGGGCCTCCCGATTGAAATCGCCGACGAGCACGGCATCGGTGGGCTGTTTTTTTCACAGCGGGAAAGCTCCACTCGTTGAGTCTCCGGGCACTCAACCTGGTCAGCAAGGTGGTTGGGCCTCTGAAACTGTGAACCCGGCATGGGGCCTGACGGGCCCTAACTGAAACGAATGCCCTCGTAGTCGCTGTCCGCAACCTCGCTGAGTCGGCGGGCATATTTCGGCCCGCCGCCGTTGTAGATGTTGTACCGCGTCTTCCCGTACTCATGGCCTTCGAGATTCGAGTTGTATCCCGTGATCCAGCTCTTCGCTGTGCGCAGGAGTAGTCCCTGATACATCTGTTTTACGTGCTCGACCCACGCCGCTTCTGCCTCTGTGTCGACGTCGAATCGACGGTAGCCGTGGTCCCGCATGTATTCGAGGAACGGCGTCGCCCAGTCGACGGCGAGTTCGGCGCCGCGGGGAAAGTTTGTCGCCGCGGTCTGGGGCCCCGCAAGCATGACCATGTTGGGGAAGCCACTGACGGTGATGCCGAGATAGGTCAGAGGGCCATCGGCCCATTTATCGCTGAGTCGTTGTCCACCGACTCCCTGAATATCGATCCTGTCGAACGCTCCCGTGAACGAGTCGAATCCCGTGGAGTAGACGATGACATCGAACTCGAACGATCTGTCGGTCGTTGTCAGCCCCTGCGGCGTTATGCGCTCGATGGGTGTGCCGGTTGAATCAACCAACTCCACGTTATCGCGATTGTATGTCTCGAAATATTGGGTCTCGAGCGGCACCCGTTGGATACCGAACCCATGGTCCTTCGGAATCAGCTTCTCGGCCAGAACAGGATCGTGCACGCGTTGCCGAATCCGCTCGGCGATGTACTCCGAGAATTCTGCGTTCGCCTTCTCGTCCGTGAATATCTCGATGAAGTTTCGTAGCCAGATGCCGAATCCGGGCTCGTCGTAGAGACGATCCCACAACGCACGCCGATCCTCTGCGCTAACCTGATAGAAACCTCTCCGATCGGGTTCATGCTCGAAACCGCCGGGCGTGCGGGCGCAGTTGGCGAAGATCTCGTCGTAGCGGGTCCGGATCGACGTCATCTCGTCGTTGGAAATGGATGAATTGTTCAACGGCGCCGCCCAGTTGGGTCGCCGCTGGAACACAGTCAGGTGGTCTGCCGCTGCCGCGACCTCCGGGATGAGTTGTATTGCTGTCGCACCCGTACCGATAACCGCAACTCGCTTCCCGGCCAGATCAATGGGTTCGTGCGGCCAGTCGAAAGAGTGAAAAGACTGGCCCTCGAAGCTGTCCATACCGTCGAGCCTGGGCAGTGTCGGAGTCGACAACACGCCGACGGCTGTCATTACGAAACGCGTTTGCATCTGGCTGCCGTCGTCGAGTCGCAGCTTCCATGTGTCCGTTTCCTCGTCGAACGCCATCGAAATGACGCGGCGGCCGAACTGCATGTGCTCGCGCAATCCGAATTTGTCCGCGACAAAGTTCAAATAGCGCAGGGTCTCCGGTTGCGGAGAGAACTGCTCGGTCCAGTCCCACTCGTCGAGCAACTCGCGAGAGAACGAATAGCCGTAGGTGAAGCTCTCCGAATCGAATCGTGCTCCCGGATACCGGTTGTTGTACCAGGTCCCGCCAACATCGGCGTTGGCGTCGATAACAGTCGCCCGTATACCGAGGTCTCGGAGGCGCTTGATCTGATAGATGCCCGCTACGCCAGCGCCGATTACGATGACCTCGTATTCGGGCTGCGCGTGTATTTTCTGCCCAGGTTCTGCAGCCGTCTGACCGACCATGACTCCTCCTTTTTTTCGCTGGCTACGCCAGAATCTTTAGCACTACTCTAAACGAATGACGTCCGCCGATGAGCGATGCCTCATTCTAATTGGGACGCAATTTGACCAACATACTGATCAGCGAACGCCATCGAAATGTTCAAGTCCTTCGCCTGGAATTTTCATTTGTGCGGGCATCTTTGCCGCGCAGGTGGTAACTGGCGTGGCCTTCAATCAGCCCTTCAGATCATTCCTTGCAACCGACCTCTCTATGCTGCCTATTCCCCAAGAGCCCGATCACGCGAGCGATGCATAAACCGCAGCGGCGAGATTCCCGCCACGTTTGTCGCCGGTAACACCGTCGTCCATCTTGTTCATCACATACGAAAAACACAGGTGGGCATCCTGGTCCACAACTACCGTCGAACCGCCCCAGCCGCCCCAGAAGCAGGTGTTGGCGTTTGGGCTGATCGGCGTTTCGGGGCCGCTCAGGCCGTAACCAAGGCCAAATCGCGCTGGCACGCCCAAAACAAGGTCATCGCCGATCACCTGGACTTCAAGCGCCCGCCGGCAGCCTTCTGGCGTCATGATCTGTTTCCCAAACGCGGTGCCACCATTGGCCAGCAGCGACTGCGCGCGCACGATGGAACGTGCATTGCCGTGGCCGTTTGCCGCCGGGATCTCAGCGCGACGCCACGCCTCGGTAGTTGATGCGGCGACCTCAATCATGGCGTTTCCGAACGTCCTTGCGGCTACCGAATCTGCTGGTAAACCGGCTCCCGGCGCTGAGGTGGGTGCAATTAACTCGGCAATCCGGCCGAAGTGTGTGGGATCGACGCCAATGTGGAAATCCGCTGACAGCGGCTCTGCAAACTCCTCACGGAAAAACGTACCCAGGGTTCTACCGGTAATTCGGCGGACAACCTCGCCGACCAGATAGCCCTGTGTAATCGCATGATAGCCGCTGTGTTTACCCGGCTCCCACCACGGCGCCTGTGCCGCAAGCCGGCCACACATCAAATCCCAATCGTAAAAGTCGTCGCCGGCAGTGGGCTCCGTCATTCCCGATAAGCCAGACGAATGACTGAGGAAGTGTTTAACGCAAATGGCCTCTTTGCCGTTCTGCGCAAACTCCGGCCAGTAGTGGCTCACCTTCTGCTCAACATCCAGCTCGCCGCGATCCGCAAGCAACAATGCACAAAGGGCCATCATGGTTTTGGTACTGGAGTAGACATTGATAATGGTGTCTTTCTGCCAATCCCGGGTACCCCCCGCGTCGCGGTTGCCCGCCCACATGTCTATGGCGTATTCACCGTCTACGGTTAACGCGAACGAGGCGCCTACATCGCCCAATGTGGCAAAGTTGTCTTCAAATGCTGCGCGTACACGGTCAAACCGCGTGTCACAAAAACCCGATACTTCCATGATGATGATGCCTTGTATGCAGTGAGTATCGAGAAATGGAACGTGTGTCTCGAAATCGCATATGCGATTGTCGCGCAGCGTATCATGGGTGACCGACCGTACAGAATGCCGTCGAAATTGTCGGACATCAGCCACTTCCGGTCCTTGTCCGTCGTCTCCCACGGTGGGTCACCCGGGCCTCCGATACCCGCGTTGTGACATAACACGTGGTCCCGGAGGTTGTCTGGCCCGGAGTTCATTGCCACAACGCGACGCGAATGGCCGAAGAATGAGCGTGTCACCCTGCCTGCATCGAGCCTGGCAGCCCAGAGCAGAATGGTTATGGTGAAAGCGTCAACTCAATCTTCCGCGACGACTGCTTGACTCAGCGGGCTTTGCTTAGCCTCGATGCCGCTCAGATATACATGTCCTGAAGATTGTAGTCTTTCAGCAACGACTCCCGGCTCGAGTCGTTCCAGCGAATGGGTGTCGGGTCATCTGCGAGTGGTTGGTAGCAATAAGGCTGCTCAGCGGGGTAATACTGGCCGCGCGCGTCGATGCCAAGGGCTATGATCCGGCTGCGTGCATCGATGCGTTCGCTGGTGTAGGTCTCTGTCTTACCGCTAAGCTGGGTCGTAGTGATGTTCTCCAGGCGATGCCGCGGAAAAAAGCCTTCGTTCAACGTGATGCGCCGGTCCGCCGAGGTGTTGGCAAACGAGCCATGTAACAACTGCCTGTTGACAATGATCGTAGCCCCCGCATCACACACGAGCGGCACTGCGCCATCGATGCGCTCCGAACCACTGGCCGCGACCAGCGCCCTGATATCCGCCCGGCCTGTGTGGCTGCCAGGGAGCACCCAGACGCCATTACCCGGTGTGCTTGGATACAACTGGACCATGAAGTTGAAGCCGTGTGCGCCGTGGTCCCAGTCCGGTGCGTCCCAGTGTGTGGTGCCATCCTGGTGCCAGGCAACCGATGGCCCTAGGCCGGGTTCTTTGATGAAGGCCACCTCGTTGTAAGGCACGAAATCGGGGCCAAGAACCGCATCGGCAATCGCGAGAAGTCCGGGGTGCCCGTACAACCGCAGACACGAATCCATCAACTGCAGATTCCCGGACAGATTGGTGATGGTCCACTCCGGTGCCCCGGCAGACGGTTCGGGCCCGTCCATCCTGACGGGATGCCGCCCCTTGTTCCGGTCGGTGCCACCGACGGGATCGCTCAGTGGTTTCACAAAATTGAACGCGGGCCGCGCAAAATCCGAGCCGACCGCGGGGCGTCCCCGTGCGTCGGTTTGCCGCCCTGGCTGCGTTGGCGCGCCATCGAGAACGCGCGCTACGTCCGCTTGAAGCACCGCAAGTTCCTGCTGGCCGACAATGTCCTCGAAGACGTAAAAGCCCTGGCACCAATAGGCCTTGAGTATGTCGGGGTGGAGCCTGCCGTTGCTGTCCAGGCGAATTGGGCCCCGATTACCCAAATCGCGGGCACGCCGCAATCCGTCGCGAAAATAGGCGGGCATCGTCATCGCGTGTTGTGCCGCCGAGAGGGGTGCGGTCATCGTGTTTGTCCCTGGCCTTTGGATCGTTTCGATTATGGTCGTCTGGACGGGTTTCGCAAAGCACGCACGGACGCGGCTGCCCGCGCCGCCTGAAGGTCAGAGCGATTTCAGAGTTGTCCGTCCGCATTTTCTCGCGTGAACGCGGACGTCAGGAGGGCAATGATCAGCCCAATGAAGCTCGCGATGCTGCCGATCTGTGGAATTGAGGCTGAAGCCGCTCAGGGTGCGGACAGGCCGTCCGGATAGGCGCGGCTCAGCTGCGATCTAACGACAGCTACGTAAGGGGCCGGTAGGCCAGGTCCAGTTGTCGCGCCGGACGTCGTCGAGACGGCGAACCGGCAGCGTGTGCGGCGCTGACTTCAGCAGTTCCGGCTCTGTTTCGGCTTCCTCGCGGATGGCGACCATGGCGTCAATGAAGCCGTCGATGGCCTCGATGCTCTCGGTCTCGGTCGGCTCGATCAGCAAGCACTCGGGTATCAAGAGCGGAAAGTACGTCGTCGGCGCATGAAAACCGTAGTCGAGGGGGCGCTTGGCGAAGTCCATCGCCGTCACGCCGAACTGTTTCGCTTCTGGCGCAAGCGTGATGGCAAATTCGTGGGTCGCGCGTCTGTCCGGGTAGGCGAGCGTAAAGCCCGCATCCTTAAGCCGCGCAGCCAGGTAGTTCGCGTTAAGCGTTGCGTACTCGGCCACGCGGAGCATGCCCGCATCGCCGAGCAGTCGTGCATAGTCTTGTGTAGATTCAGGTGAAGAACGTCGAAGCGCATATCGCCCGGATGTACCTTACCCAGGATGGCGTTCAGGTTGGCGCCGTCGTAATAGAGCAAACCCCCGGCGTCATGGACGATGGCGGCAATTTCCGAGATGCGCCGATCGAACAGACCGTAGGTCGACGGATTGGTCATCATGAGCGCCGCCGTTTGTGGCCCGACCGCTGCGCGCAGCGCGTCGACATCGGCGTCGCCATCATCCGCAAGCGCCACCTCGCGAACTGTGAAACCACACATTACCGCTGATGCCGGATTGGTGCCGTGCGCAGCGCCGGGAATCAGAATTGAACAGGGACGCCCCGCGCCCGGGACGACAGCAACGTTGCTGAGACGTATCCCGGCATCCATTAACGCGACATCGGGCGCAGGCAAAGCGGCATTCTGTGCCTGATTTTTCTTGCGGTAGTTCGTGAAGTTGTACAGGAAGTTGGCTCTGACCCGGCGTATTCCTGCGCCATATATCGGTCGAGCAGGTAAAGCCCGAAGTCACGGCCGATCTCGCGAGACGATCTGTCCAAACATGAGCACGATGGCCAGTGGGGGGGTGGACCCCAGGAATTGTACAGGTGGCTTGAGGATATATCCCGATGTACGTCGATACATCCTGAGGACATGAATGACCAAGCGAACTCGCTGGAGCCAGGCACCCGGCTTTCAAGCGAAGGTGGCACTCGCCGCCCCCAATGGCGATCAGCCCCCTCAGAACTGAGCGACCAATTCGGTCCTCACCCGGATCAGATCCTGTTGTGGAAGCGCCAGAAGTGTTGTTGCCTTCATGTGTGGCTCGGCTCGACGAGGTGCTTGATGCCTGGCGTACGCGGCCATCGCCAGAGTCAACGCGAAGGCTGGACCCAGAGTGATCCAATCTACCGACAGCGTCCTGGGACGCGTTTGCATCGACGCACATTCCGGTTCTATCTGTGGTTCACTGGCCGTAGTCCCAAGCGGCGCGGGCTTTCGTGTCGAATCCCAATTAGCGGGGCATGGAGCACAGCATGCATTTGGTCCAGATTTCCGACACACACATCGACGAACCTGGGCGAGCGGTCTACGGACACTTCGACACGACCGCTGCGCTCTCGCGGACGATCACCGCCATCAACGCGTTGTCTCCCCAACCCGATCTGGTCCTGCACACCGGTGATATCGCTTCGCATGGCAGCGTGCCGCGCTACGAGGCGTTTCGCGACATCATGCAGGCGTTGGGAGCTCCCTGGGCTATCCTGCCTGGCAACCACGACGATCGGGACGCTCTTCGGACTGTCTTCGGTAGCACGGATATGCTGCCGACGACCAGCGACTTCCTGCAGTACGTCCTCGACGACTATCCCGTGAGAATTGTCTGTTGTGATTCCGTAATCGTTGGCGAGGCCCCGGGCGAGATGTGCCCGGAACGATGCGCATGGCTCGATGCGCAACTCGCAGCGGCGCCGGAGCGCCCGACCATCGTCGCCCTGCACCACCCGCCGTTCTACTCGGGCATGACAGGCACGTCTGCAAAGGGGCTGAAACGCGGTGGCGCTGACCTCGCCGCCGTGATCAAGCAGCACGATCAGGTTGTGCGCGTGTTGGCGGGGCATGTCCACCGCCCCATCACCGCCGCATTCGGCGGAACCATCGCCTTTGCCGGTCCAACGACCTGCTATCCATTCGGCATGGACATGGGCTCGGCGCGAGTCCTCAACGTGGTTCACGAACCTCCCGCCTTCGCTGTCCATGCCTGGTTGCCTGACGCCGTACCGGACGGTGCCGGATTGGTCACGCACGTACAGCCGGTCGGCGACTGGGACCCACCAATACCGCTGCTGCGCGACGGCAAACTCGTTCTGGGACGCTGACCGCGGCAGTCGGCACTCGATGATCGGGCGAGACGCGTGTGTCCCGAAATCCCGCGCACCGCGAAATCCGGAGACACTGACATCATCTTTTCTGCCCGTAGGGAGGTCCGGTCGACCGAACTCGTTAGCTACTAAGACGTGAGGTCGGCGGCACAAGGTCGCCGTAAAAGGCGTAAGTCCGAATTCTGCTCCGTCGGATTCCGGCCTTCGTGCCCTTAGGGCGAGCCTGGACGGGCTTTCAATACAGCCATCACTTCCACCATCGTGGATCCACCGAGAACCGCTCCTTTTCCAGCTGATCAAGGAACGAGAAGCTACCGGGTGACTCCTGTTTTACTTCGCCCCAAATTGATTGGAATGCGGGCTTCTTCAAATGGGCTTCCATCCCCGCGCTCCAGTCCCGCCACGTCTCCACGGTGATCCGGTTCTTCTTGCGCAGGAATGTTTGCTCGTTGCAGAGGTCGAGATAGTTGTATATCAGCTCTCGGGTCTCTGTCTTGAGTTCCGATGCGACTTCCTTGCCGACCTCACCGACCTCGACGTCGCAGGGCGCGGTCCGTCGACGGCAGGGGGACTGGGGCTGAACGATAAACAACCGGGAGCAGTGCAAGGCCTGCGTTTCGCCTGTCCGCGGGAATGGAGGTTGCCGGGTGAGACCGGTTCGCAGATGCGCCCGGGGCACGAATACGCCAGGTTATTCGCTAAAAAGGAGACCCCGACCGCACGGCTGGAGTGACGCGAATGACTCACATGCTCTACCGCATACCTGCATCGCCATACGCCCAGATTCACGTTCGTCATAAGCATGCCGTTCAACGACGTGCTCAAGGCGTGGCAAGCGCATCGGCTCTCGTCCGATGCTGACCGGCAGATTCAGGCGGGCATCTTTCTCAGCCGATCCTGATACGCCTGGTGGCAGGTCCTGGTGCGAGGAGAATACGGGCGTCTATCCTGAGTTGTTTGCCGGCATCGACAAACACCGGGATCCAGATCGGGTCCTCGCTTTTCAACATAAGAACTGAGCATGCGCCGACCGCCCCGTGCTGCCCCCGATGCGGGATTGTCGTCTGCACAGCATTCACACGAGCGTAAAGCCCGCCTCACTTAACGGCATTGATCGAATTCGATCGCCGGTTGCGGCGAAGATCGCGTTGGTCACCGCTGGCGCCAGGGGCGGCAACGCTGGCTCTCCCAGTCCCGTTGGGCGATTGTCACTCTGAATGAAGTGCACATCAATCTCGGGTGTCGAAGCAATGCGCATGACCGGGTACTGATGGAAGTTGTCCTGCTGGATCACGCCGTTGTCCATCGTGATCTGCTGCAGTGCCATCGTGCTGAGACCATCGATGACCGATCCCTGGACCTGGCTGGTTGCACCACTCATGTTGATGATTGGTCCCACGTCGACCGCGACGGTGACCCGCTTCACGCGATAGTTGCGATTGGCATCGACCGAAACTTCTGCGACTTCCGCGACATGTGCGGCGTGGCAGAAATAGAAGGCGATGCCGAGGCCCGTGCCCGGGGGCATCGTCTTGCCCCAACCTGCCTCAGCTGCCGCGCGCTTGATAACGTCGATCGCGCGACCCGTGTTGAGGGAATTGATATTCCCTTCGCTGATCCAGCGGCGCGAGCCCATCTGCTCGAGCAGGAAATCCACATGATCCCGGCCGGCCAGCACCGCGAGTTCGTGAAGAAAACTCTGTTCGACAAACGCGTTGGTGTTGGCACCTGGCGCGCGCCAGGCTCCGCAAGGGGTGTTAACTGCCATCATCGATTGTCTGACGCGTGCATTCTTCAGCGCCGGAAGAGAAGACTCGGTCCCGCGCAGACCGGATCCGATGACGGGCTTACCGTTGTGCTCGAAGCCGATGTAGTGCTGGTCCCAGGCCGCAAGCTTGCCATCAGTGTCGATTGCCGCTTTCATATTCTCAAAGCCGCCGACCCTGAAGAAGTCGTTGTGGATGTCGTCAGTTCGCGTCCACGTGAGTTTCACCGGAACGCCGGCGCGATGTGAAATCGCCATCGCTTCGGCGGCGAAGTCGTGAACGGCGCGCCGGCCGAAGCCGCCGCCCATGCGCGTCAGGTTGACGCGGACGTTGTCCGGCTTGACGCCGAGCATGTTGTCCGCTATTTCCTTTACCTGTCCGGGAAACTGACTCGGAATCCAGACCTCCATCGAATCGGGTTTTCCGGCACTGCCGCGCCGGAAGTCGACGGTGCAATTCATCGGTTCCATGCAGACGTGCGCCACATAGGGAAACTGGTAGAAGGCTTCCTGCACGCGGCTGCTGTCGTCAGCCAACACCTTTTCGACTGATTTGCCTTCAAGGCGAACGTCGCCCCCGCCGTCACGGGCGATCTGCTTTGCGCGCTTGACCATGCCGGCCCAGTCGTCATCGGACGCCGCCGTCTCGTCCCACTCAACCTTGAGCTTGCTCTTGGCGTCGAACACCGAGAAGGTGTCGTCGCCAACGATTGCGATGCCCCCGCGCAGAACCGCGAGGCCACTTAAGAACGTCATCGATGCCTTTCCCGAACTGTCGTCCGGTTCCAGGATGAAGGCGTCGGTAACGCCGGGCAGTTGCTTGATTTCCGCTTCGTTGAAGCTAGTGGCGCGCCCGCCAATCCGGGGGCCGCGCGTATAAGACGCGTACTTCATACCGGGGACATCGGCATCGATGCCGAATTTGGATTGCCCGGTGGCGATGATCAGATTGTCGACACCGCCAACCGAGGTGCCAATGATCGTGTAGGCACGCGGGTCCTTGTATGACAGGGTTTCGGGGTCTGGTACCGGTTGTCGAACCGCGAGCGCGGCGAGTTCGCCGAACGTCAGGCTCTGGCCGGAGGTGTGGATGACCTTGCTCTCTCGTGCTTCGAGTTCCTGCCTCTTGACCTCCATCGATTCGGATGCGGCACCAATCAGCATCTCCCGGGCAGACGCCCCCATCCGCCGCATGACATCAAAGTTCCGCGGTATCGACGTTGAGCCGCCAGCGCCCTGCATGCCGAACTTGCTCGGGTCAATTGGCGCTTGCAGGACCACCACGTCCTCCCAACTCGCGCCCATCTCCTCGGCGATGATCATAGGCAGAGTGGTTTTGATGCCTTGCCCCATCTCCGGATTGGCAGAATAGATGGTGATCTGTCCGTCCGATGCGATCTGAACGAAGACATTCAGCTCTTTCGAGCCAACGAGCGTGCCGAGTTCCTGCCCGAGCGCTGTTGACGGCAGCGCCAACTCAAGCATGAGGCCGCCGCCGGCAAGCGCAGAGACTTTGAGGAAACTGCGGCGATCAATTGTGTTGGCAGTCATTAGCGGGCTCCTCGCGTAGACAGGTCGGCGGCGTTGTAGAAAGAGGCGGCCGTGTGAATGGCGGCCCGGATGCGTACGTATGTGCCACATCGACAGTAATTCCCGGCCATCGCTTCGTCGATATCGGCGTCCGTTGGTTGGCTGTTTGTTGACAGAAGAGCAGCGGCGCTCATGATCTGGCCCGCCTGACAGTACCCGCACTGTGGCACGTCATGGTCAATCCAGGCGGTCTGCAGCGGATGCAGGTTGCCGCCATCGGCCAATCCTTCAATGGTGGTTACCGGTCCAGACACTGTGGACACAGGGGTGACACAGGACCGGACTGCTTTGCCACCAACGTGAACGGTACACGAGCCACACTGGGCAATGCCGCAGCCGAACTTGGTGCCGGTTAGTTTGAGCGTGTCGCGCAGTACCCACAGCAGTGGCATGTCTGCTCTGACATCAACGTCTAGACCTTCGCCGTTCACGACCAACCTGTACTTGCTCATCTGGGATTCTCTGTTTGATTCGCCATTCGATTCAGTGACTGGATTTAGCCGGGCATCTTTGTCTGGTCGGGTTAGTTGCCGGCCGTCAACTGCATCACCCGCCGTAGCCGGGTGGCGGAACAAAGTTGAAGCCGTCAGCTTCTAACAGTTTCGCCATGCCAATGGTTTTAAGGTCACCATACTCGGGTCCCATTATCTGGATGCCAATCGGCAAGCCCTCACTAACGGCGCCAGTCGGCACGACCGTACTCGGCAGATAGTTGTTGATTGCGTGGCCGGCCCAGAACACACCCTCGCCGTAGCCGCGGGTTTCGTTATCGACCTGCAGTGTGCGTTCATGGAACGGCTTGTGATCGTGCTCGAACGCTGCGGTCGGCATGACCGGCATGATGACGACGTCCCATTCCTTGAAGAACTCGTGCCAGGCCCATCGGGACCGGGTCCGCGCCTCGTTGGCCATTGCGTAGTCGCGGTACGTCGCGAGTTGTCGTTGCAATTGCTCGCGGACGGGGCGAGGCGTGTCTGCGTGCGCCAGTTTTTCCTGGAGTCGTTGGTACTCTGCCTCCGGGTTTCGTGACGCCATCACAGCCGTCAGCAAAGTACTGTAGTTTTCGTGCGCCTCTGCGATATCGATGTCGGGGCGTGCGTCATAGTCGACAGTTCCGCCTGCATCCCTGATTGTTTGTGCGACCGCGTCGATGCGTTTACGTGTCTCTTCATTCACGGGAGCGTGGTCGTCGTTGCGCCAGACGGCCACTTTGAATCCGGCGAGCGTGGGATGGGGGCAGGGTTGCAGTGCCAATTTGAGTCCGGCCGCCTGAATCTCGTCGGGCCCGGCCATCGCCATCGTCGCGACCTCAAGGTCTGCTGCGCTCCGCGCGAGTGGGCCGATGACGGTCAGGTCGGACTGCGCGACGACGCCAGGGGCAGCGTGGCCCCGCGGAGGCAGCAGGCCCCAGGTGGGCTTATGTCCGAATACGCCGCAGAAGTGTGCCGGATTGCGGATCGAACCACCGATGTCTGATCCACAATCAAGGCCGGTCATGCCGGATGCAAGCGTCGCTGCTGACCCGCCGGACGACCCGCCGGGACCGCGGCTTAGATCCCACGGGTTGTTGGTCGTGCCGTAGATCTCGTTATAACTCTGCATATCGGCCAGGTTGTACGGTACGTTGGTTTTGCCGAAGACATTGACGCCGAGTTGTTTGAGGCGTTTGACCGACAGTGCGTCTTCGGATGCGAGATTATCCTTGAGCAGTGGATTGCCGCGGGTAGTGATCAGGCCGGCGACGTCGTAAGACTCTTTAAGGGTCACGGGTACGCCGTGCAGAGGGCCCCAGATTTCGTCGCGCTGCATGGCCTTGTCGGCGGCCTTGGCAAGCGCCCGTGCACGGTCGTAGTCGTGCACGATGACCGCGTTGAGATCGGGGTTGAATCGTTCTACCCGCGCTAGGAAATAGTCGAGCATTTCCTCAGCGGTGATGGATCGATTGCGGATTGCGGCGCCTAGCTGAAGCGCGGATTGAAAGGCCATTTCAGACATCGATTCACCCTCGAATTCTCAGAATCGGACACTCTACGCGGCCTTGTCATTGGCCGCTACCTGTCGAAAAATGTCTGCGCCCACGTTACGACCGGTCATGAGCAAGAAAGGTTCTGAGTGAACGTGCTCCGAGGTCCCGGGGAGGGTGCGGGCGGCGGGTAAGGATGGTGGCGCACGACGGCGAGGCACGAGCGCTTCGACGCGAGCGGACCCTCGGCGTGCGGTGCAGGGATGCACCGCCATTTTCTGCAAGCCTCTTTTCTTCTAGATCATGCGAGGTTTGCGTGCAAACCGACTCCCATGAATTATCAGGATGACAATTTTGGGACAGGAAATAGCTCAGCTATTCGTGACCGTCCAGTTTCCTTGCAAGAACCAGGCTTGCTATGACCAGAATCCAAAAGAACAGAGTCACCAGATAGAGGAGTAGCTCGATCGAAGCCTCAACATCACCATTGCCCGCGAGCCTGAACCAGTCATAGCAAACGAATAACCCAAACAGCAGTATTGCGGAGATCCCCGTCAGACATAGAACCACCATGGCCATGCCCGTCGCTTCTGATTTCAGGGTCATGTTGATCAATTCGACCCCACCGATGCATAGCGCTACAAAGAAGATGTAATTCAGGAAATTAAACGGTGTCGCCTGCAAGAAGCCGCCCAGGAAAGTCATTACTTCGGTCAGCGCCAGGCCGATGACCATTTTCGTCACAGAGATCCCCACTGGGCTCCCCCTATTCCACAAGCGTGAAAGTAAGACGTCGACTCAGGAACGTAGTACCCAGCCTTGCTTCAATTGGCACCCTGTTTGGCGACGTCGGCGTTGATCGTAGTGCGGAGAAACTCGACAAGCAAACCAAACGGCAAACGTAGGGAGATGTGGGGCCAAGGGTATCGCGGCACGATAACGGGTCCCCGGCGGTGCCGAGCCCCGGCCGGTGTCTTTGCATCGAGACGTCTTTTCTGTTCTGGTGGGATTGATACTTTCAGGGCCACCAATGACCTGTTGGCCCCGAGAGCAGGCGCGTGAGTCGCGGCTACTGATCTCCGGGGGAGCCCGTGATCTTCAATGATCACTGTGAAATCAATTTCGATATCTAATTTCGATATCCAGAGGCAACGCCATGATCCTGCGTGCAGTCTTTGTCACCATTGCGCCCGAGCGAACCGCTGATTACTGGGCCTGGGGCCGCGAAATCGTGGCGTTGTGGGACAGCCATGGGATTGTCCGTCACGGGGGTCCGTTCATGGGCGAGGGCACCGATGGTGAAGATACTGCTGTGTGGCTGACGTTGCATGACTCGGAGCAAGGCGCCGAGGACGAGTTCCGCTCGATGTACGGAACGCCGGAAGGACGGGTGCTGCTGGAACGACGCCGGCCCCTCGTAGACGAGACGAGCATCGCGAACTATTCGCCTTTTACAGCGTGATCGTCGCCGCCAGTCTGACTGAGTGCAACGAAAAACGATCGCCTGCCTCTGAACCGCCGCGGCGTCCGTGGACCGGCGTGGCGGCGGCTCCCGGTGGTCGGCGAGGTTGATGTCCAAGCTGGATGGCGGCGGCATTTATCGGTCAGTTCTGACGCGCAATGTTCTGTTGCTGGTTGCCTGCCAGGTCATCAACATCAGTGGCACGGTCACCATGGTGACGCTCGGGGGGATTCTGGGCGCAGTGCTCGCCGAGAATCAGGCGCTGGCAACATTGCCGATGTCTCTGATGATTGTCGGGACAGCAGGCGCGACGATCCCCGCGAGCTACCTCATGTCGCGTGTGGGCAGGCGGGCGGGTTTCATGGTCGGTGCCGGCTTCGGCGTGTGTTCGGCTATGCTGGCTGCGGCGGGAATCTGGTTAGGAAGCTTTGAACTCTTGTGCGTCGCTGCGACGACGCTGGGTGCCAAGCTCGGGTTCTCAGCACAATACCGGTTCGGTGCGGCAGAGAGCGTGCCACCAGCCGCGGCAAGCTTGGCGATTTCGATGGTGCTGGTTGGCTCGTTGGCCGGTGCGATTGTTGGCCCTACGCTAGCTTTGGGTGCCCGGAACTGGATTGATGGTGCGGAACATGCGGGCACGTTCTTCGCACTGGCGGGGTTGTATATTGGCGAGGTGGTGTTCTTGTCGCGGCTGCGATTCGCGGTACCGGGCTTGAGGGCCGAGGCGTCGGAGCGAACGGGGTTGAGGTCGGTCATCCGCAACCGCGTCTTTCTGATCGCGGTCCTGGGCGGTGTTGTTGGCCAGGGAACGATGACCTTCATTATGACGGCGACGCCGCTTTCCATGCACGTCATCGACGGCCTGTCACTTGCTGACACCGCGCTTGTGATCCAGAGTCACGTCATCGCTATGTATGCGCCGTCCCTGGTCTCTGGTTTTCTGGTCATGTGGCTCGGCGCCCCTCGGATGATGGCAACGGGGACGGTCGTCATCAGCCTGACGATTGTGGTGGGCCTTGCTGGTCACGAGTTTCTTCATTACTGGGGCGCCCTGTCTGTGCTCGGCCTTGGCTGGAATCTGTTGTTTGTCGGCAGCACGACTCTGCTGATCGGGTCTCTGTCGGATGCCGTTCGATTCAAGGCCCAGGCAGCGAACGAATTCAGTGTGTTTGGCGTTTCTGCCGTGGCGTCCCTTTCTGCCGGCGCTATTGTTCACTACCTTGGCTGGAATACTGTTCTGCTTTCGGTCCTGCCGGTGCTTGTGATGATGCTGGCTGCCATCGCGATGCTGCCGCGGCAGCGTGTCGCCACTGCATCTGTGTGATGTCGTGCGTCGTCGAGGCGATTGAGTTTGTGGTGCGGATCAAGAACACTTGGATATGGATGTTTCGCATTTCGCCGACATTGCCGAGATCGTGGGAGCCGGATCGATCCTGACCGGGCTGGTCATCGGCCGGATACAGCTCAGACATTTCAGGGCTGGGTGAACAGGCGTTGAAGCGGAAGCAGCACGCTGAACCCGCACGTTCGCTATCGGGACTGGCAGGGGTAAACAGCCTCACCGTGATGCGTGATCTTGGCGTCTTGCGCATCCTTGAGATGAACGTGCAGAATCGGTCCGTTGGCATTAGTTGATCCGTCGGGCGCAGCCACCACATTATCCGGGCCTGAGAAGACCACGCTTTAGCAGCATCTCACGGTGCCGGATTACCGCGCTGTCAGGGAACCCACGGCGGCATATTGCTTTAGTTCCATGAAGGATGCTGCAAACGAGCACGAATGCCCGACCACACTTCAAACCACGGCAAGAAAGAGAGATCGGAAATGCGCGTAAGAATCGATATTTGCCCACATATTGGTGGGACGGGAACTGCCCATGGACGCTGATAACGTGCTGCGTCTGCGGCAGATCTGTCTGCTGTCGCACGATCTTGAATGGACCTCTAGTGTGCTCAGTGCGGCCTTCGATGCGCCTGTTGTTTTTCGGGACCCGCGGATGGCGGCGGGTGGAAACCTGACGAATACCCACATTCGGCTCGGTGACTCGTTTCTGGAGACGGTGTGCCCTTCGGATAAGGCATGGCAGCGTTCCACGACCCAGACCCGGCTGCTTGAGCGCAATGGCGATTGTGGATACATGGCGATCGTGCAAGTGCCTGACATTGCGGTGTCGTCACAGTCGATGGCGGGCCAGGGTGCAGGGCACGGGATCGTGTCGGGGGACTGGAACGTTTGTCCCGGCGCACCCGGTGACGGCCTTGCCGGGATTGAGTCAGGTCGCTACGTGTTGGGCGAGTCTCTGCCCAAAAGCCCAGGCACAGTGTCGGGCGTGAACGTTCAGTATCACCCTCGTGACTTCGGGACCCTGGCCGAGATTCAGGAGAATTGGCCAGGGCACGATGAGTTCCCCCGGAACAAGGGCGCCTACTTTCCGGCTGGAAACCAATGGCAGAAGGCGGTTGACGCGCGACCGAACGGGGGTGTCACAACGGGTTTCGCGGCGGTTGAGATCGCACCGCCCGGCGGGTCACCCGAGGAGGTTTGCCAGCGCTGGCAAAATGGCCTCGGTGCGGGTTGCTGGATTGACCCGGCGCAACCTGCGACGCTCCGGTTGGCGGGCGAACAGACGATGAGATTTGTCAGTCCTGAGCCGGGTGGCCCCACTGGGGTTGTCGGCGTTGATCTGTGGGCGGTCCGGGGTGGCCAGAGAAAGTTCGAGACCATCGACATCTGTGGTGTCAAGTGGACGCTGGTCGAACATCCGGACCCTGCGAACGAGTAACTGCGAGCTCAACTGTCGGCTTGGAAGCCGCGGAGTCTTTCCTGCTGCGCGCGGCGCGGTGCTTGTCAGCGGGAAATCGTGCCAGTGGTTTCGGCGGCAGGTCAGGTGAAGGGCTCGCCGCGCGGCGCCGAGCCCAGGCTTTCTTTAGGTCGCTTGTAGTTCTGCCATGATCTCATCGATGATGGCAAAGCCGCCGGTCCAGCCGCTGCTCATATTGGCGACCGCGTTGAAGCAGGCAACCTCGGCGTCGGCTGCCTCAAATGGCAGCCAGGTAAGCCGCAGGGTTGGTCTTTTCGCCAGCCGCTTCGAGCGTTACCCGCGTTTCTATCGTGAGCGGCCAGTCCGGCATCATGGGTTGGCCAACGTTCCACTCTGCATCGGCCGGCGATTCATGCCAGACAAGGAGTTGGGGTTCGGTGACCTCGCGGAAGACAACTTGCTGTAGTTGGATCGCTCGCGAAACTTCATCTCGCCAAGCCACAGCCCACCGGGCGCAGGTCAAACTTGTGCACGACGGTTTCGACCCCAGGACCGTACCAGCGTGACAGCAGCTGTGGGTCGGTACACGCGCGCCAGACTAATTGGCGGGGTGCGTCGAAGACGCGGTCGGGTACATACTCGGATACTTCACTCATCTTTTTTTTCCTTGTCATCGTTCTGTTTCATTTGCTCAAGAACTTCATCGAGCTGGTCGAGACGTTTCCCAGAAGGCGCGGAACTCGTTTAGCCAATCGACCGCCTGCGCCATGTCTGCAGCTGTGAGGTGAGCGGGACGTCTCTGTTCATCGATCCCGCGTTCGACCAGACCTGCACGCTCCAACACCTTCAGGCGCCTGGAGACGGCGGGTAGGCTCATCTCGAAGGGGGCTGCGATTTCAGTGACTGATGCCTCACCGCCCGTGAGTCTGCTGAGAATCGCGGGGCGAGTCGGGGCCGCCAAAGCGGCGAACAGCAGGTCGAGATCAGATCGGGATCTCGTCTTACCCTCGAATGTCCGATCGGACGTATGATCGATGCGTTCCATAACTTTATTGTTATTTAACTATTTACTGATGTCCGGCGCTTATCGCAGAGATTTATGTTCCGGCGCATCGATCCCGCGAAAAGTGGCTCGTGAGCGTTGTTTGCGTGCCTGCCAGGCGTCGAGTACCGCTTCGGGTGAGGAGGGTGAGGAGGGCGTAGACGGTGCGGCGGGTGTCACGGGCGTCGTCAACTCAACAACATAGCCATTGGGGTCGCGAAAGTAGATGGAGTGGATCGAACCATGATCCGAGATGCCGCGTGTCTCGATGCCTTCTTTCTGGCCCTTTGCGAACATTGATTGCAGGACATCGGGTGCGATGTGCAGGTCGAAGTCGTGCTGCCGCTTGAATTCGAACGGCTGATCCGGCGCCTCGAAGAACGCGAGGCAACTGCCATCACTCATGGCAAAGAACGAATGCAGAACTCCCGTTTCTGCGGCCAGTCTGAGTCGTTGTGATCTCGAAGGCATCAATCAGTGGCCGCCCAAGAAACCCCTCGTAGAAAGAGCGGGTCTCCGCGGTGTCGCGACACTGATAGGCAGCGTGGTACAGGCCCTTTATGAGATTCATGATCGTGGTGTCCGTGGTGTCCGTGGTGTTGGTAAACCGGCTTCATTCTTTCGAAAGTGGGGCGCGCGTTTATGCGTAGATAGTCGCTTCAATAGTGATCCATGATTTCGCGCCGAAATGTCGACAGGTTGTCCCGGGCGATTGCCATGGGCGGCAGCAGCATGACCTCCTTTAGGCCGGCCGATTCTTTCCTGCGTAGTACTTCAATGATCTCGTCACGCTGGCCAACCAGGCCGCCGCTCGCTCGGATCGTCGCGGGCGTGACAAAGCGCCGCTCCTCGGGGAGCAGATAGGTGCAATGTCCCCGATGAACAACCTGCCCTGCGCGCTCGCGCGGAACATTCAACGCGCCCACCTGGTCCCGGTACGCTTCCCACTCGGCCCGGATCGAATCAGGAATGAAGTCTTCGTTCCCGGACAGTTGCGCGACCTCCCACATGCCATGCAGACGGCACATGACCATGGACCCGCATTCATCGATGACTCGGCCTGAGGTCAGGGATTCACCAGGTTGCATGACACAGGCGAAAGTTAGCTCGGTGGTGTGAAAGTCGACCTGCCGTGAGACGGCCTCAGCGCCCGCGTGCACCCGCATCATACTGGCTGTGAAAGCGTCGATCGATTCGCTACCACCGCTCACGCGGCCATCCCCGTGCGCGCCCGTTGCTTTCAGTGCGAGCGGGCCGTTGGCAGCGACGTACATGGGAATGCGATGCTCGGTGTCGATGAAGCCCTGCTCCTTGTGGATGATCTCGATGACACGGGTTTCGCCGTCCATTGTGAATTCCACCTCGTCTCCGTCCAGCAAGGCGCGCACGACCCGCAAATACTCGCGAAAGGCGCGCGCTTTCATCGGATTGAAGTTCATCACGCGCATCGCCGTGTGGCCGCTGCCGATGCCGAGAAAGGTGCGGCCGGGCGCGATTCGATTGATCGTGGCGATCGAATGGGCGGTGACGGGGGCGATGCGGGTGCCGGCGATTGCGACGCCGGTGCCGAGCTTAATGGTGGACGTGTGGTGCGCGGCAAGCGCGAGCGTCGCATAGCAGTCGGACCAGATCATCTGGGAATCCGGCACCCAGCCGTGATCGTAGCCTTCGTTCTCCGCGTGGACGAGGAGTTGCCAATCGTTAATGTTGGTCGCAACGCAAACACCGAATTTCATCGTTAGCTCCTCAGGGAAAGGGGTCTCGCTAAGCATACTGCCTGTCTTGCGTCTGCTGCGCGAACGCTTGTTGGCCCGCGGATTGGGTGCGTGCGGTGCAGGGATGAACCGCACTTTTATGTAAGGAAGCGCGAGTATGTAAGAAAGCGCGAGGTTTGTTTGCAAACCAACTCTCAGGAATTGTCAGGATGACGATTCTGGGACAAGAGCGAGCTGGTCAGCGAGATAGAGATGAGCTGAACCATTTGCGTGATCTACAACGTGATCTACAAAAAGGTGGGCACTCCTGAGAGTCCACGAGGATGGTCAGCCCGGGATCATCAGCCCATGAATTGGCAGGATCGTTCCTGTCCGGTGAAATTAGCGTCGCGCTCCTCAAGGAACGAGGACATGCCTTCTTTGAAGTCTGCTGAGTTGGCGGTCCGTGATCGCATCCCCGGAATCTGGTCGACGGCAGCACGCTCGCCGGCGTCGAGGTAGGTCGCTGCTGCGCGCTTGATCGCGCGGACCGCAAGCGGGGCACACTGGGCGATTTCGGCGGCGAGTTCGTGCGCCTGTGCAACCTGCGTTCCGGCAGCAACGACCTCTTGAGCCAGGCCAAGTTCGAGGGCCCGGGTCGCGCCAAATTCGTCGGCGCGCAGCAAGTGGTACATCGCATTACCCCAACCCGCCCGCTGGATATAACGGACATGGGCGCCACCGAAGACGGCAAGACCTCGTTTTGGTTCCATCTGGCAGAAACGCACATCATCGGCGGCGACTACGATGTCAAACTCCAGCATCATTTCGATGCCAATCGTGAAACAGACATCTTGCATTGCGACGACGACGGGCTTGGTGCAGCGCCGACGCATGGAGAAGGCGTCGACCCGGTCGTCGGACGTGCCATCATTTGAGCCATCGCGCATGGACCCGGCGAACTGGCTGAGGTCGAGTCCTGCAGTGGTGTGCTTGCCCTTGAAGGTGAGCACACCAACCCAGGCATCATCCGTCGACTCCAGAGTGTCGATAGCGGCGCTTAGCTGATCGAAGAGAGCGGGCGTGAAGCTGTTCAGCTTTGCCGCGCGGTCGACGACGATCGTGATCAGGTATTCGCAGGGTCGTGGTTACCGTTCCATCGTCTGCCATGGAGAAGTCTCTCTGTTTGCGTGATCGTGGCGCCGCTTAGCCCGGTAACGCGTTGAAGATCGTGAGGTAGTCGCGCCGACCGTTATCACTGTGAGTTCTGAGTCCGGTGCAACTCTGTTGGCCGCGGAGCGATAAATTCTAAAGATGAATTCTAAACAAACCTCGTGTCCAACGTGGCAGCCGGTCCTGGTTTCGCAGCAGGGACGGGCGGGTAATATCGGTATGCCGGATCGGCTGCGAATCGATCTTTCAACGCAAGCATCTCTCGCCACGTTGCGACGAGGCCATGTGGCGCGGGTGGCAGATCGTCCTTGATGGCGGCCCGCAGGTGGCCCAGATTGAAAAATGGCACAGCCGGGTACATGTGATGCTCAAGATGGTATTGCATGTTCCAGTAATAGAAAGCAGGCAGCCACGAGCACGTGAACGTTCGGGTGTTCATGCGGAAGTCGGCAATGTCCGAATTGAGCCCGTAGTGCTGCGGCACACCGCAGAGAAAGCCCAACCAGCCGCAGTAGAATGTTCCGAAGGTGAAGACCGCGATCAGAAAGGGATGCCCGCTCAGGACGAAGCCGAGCGCAATGGCACTGTGGCCAAGGATTAGCGTGCGAGCCCAATTGCGATGGTGGTGTCGCAGCTTTAAATCTGCGGCGGGGATCACGTGGTTGTACCAATCACCCGCGATGCGACCCCTGGCGTGTCCCCAGACGAGTTGCAGCTTTGCCCGGGTCGCTTGTGGATTCCACGCCAACAATCCGAGCCAGACCTTCCAGCGCTTGAGCGTGAACTTGACCGGCAGCAGCACTTCGCCATCATGGGCATCGTGACAGGTGGCTTGATGATGCTGGGCATGGCTTTGCTGATACCAGATGTAATCGGACCAGCTGATGAACGCATAGATGACCTCAAAGATCTCGTTCAAGAACCGTGTTTTGAATACGGTTCGGTGCTGGAGTTCATGGATCGCGATGAGGCCCATGAAGGGGCCCATGGTGCCGTGAATGAACAGCGCGGCGACGAGGAGCGGCACTGACCAGTGCCAGGTGTCGACGCCGACTTGCAGGAACGCGGCGTATGCCAGGACGCCCGTTGTGGCGAACCAGGCGAGGTGCAAACCAGTCTGCAGCCAACCCCGCCGGTCGTCACGCTGCATCAGTCGATTGAGCTCATCCCGGTCGATTGGACTGCGATACCAGTCGATTCGGTTGGTGGAGTCAAATGCTCTGGCCATAGGACTATCATCCCTTTCTGACGTTCGTAGTCTAACATCGGGGACGTCCGCTGGCAGGTCTGCGGCGGGGCTTGTCAGGGCGAGATGATGGCGGGACAGGAGGATTGGGACAGACGTGCCGGGGTGGCCGCGAATAAGATGGATCTTTCTTTTCGTCCCGAGCGATGGCGTCATGGTCAGATAGTACCTGTCCCCGGGTCTGGGATAAGAAATAGATAACCCGCAGGCAAGTCACAGCGAGGAACGACATGTCAGACCTGATTGGCGCGGACGCCGACAATGATGAACCGATACTCACTCCGGTACGGGAAGTCCACCGATTTGATGAAGGCGCGCTGTCGCGCTATCTCGCCACGAATCTCGATGGTTTCAGGGGCGACCTGTGCGTCGAGCAATACGTGGGCGGATCGTCCAATCCTACTTTTCTGCTGCATTCCCACGATGCGCGCTGGGTGATGCGCAAAAGACCACCGGGCACGTTGCTGCCGTCCGCCCATCAGGTGGAGCGAGAGTATCGGGTGATGCATGCACTCAGGGAGTCGGACGTGCCGGTTCCAAAGATGCATCTCTTTTGCGACGACGATTCCATCGTCGGCCGGTCCTTCTACATCATGGAGATGATTGAAGGGCGAATAACGCGTTCAGAAATGCCGACGTTTACCCCTGCCGAGCGTCGTCTCATTTACGATGACTACATCCGCGTGCTGGCGGCGCTGCATCAGGTAGATCACGTGGCGGTCGGCCTTGCACGACACGGTCGGCCCGGCAACTATTTTGCCCGCCAGATTGATCGGTGGACCAAGCAGTACCGTGCCGCGCAGACCGATGACATTCCGGCAATGGAACGATTGATTGAGTGGATGCCGGTGAACATTCCCGAAGGTGAAGAGGTCGGTGTGATCCACGGTGACTATCGGGTTGGCAATGTGTTGATACATCCGACTGAGCCGCGTATTGCCGCGGTCCTTGATTGGGAGTTGTCGACTTTGGGGCATCCATTGGGCGACCTCGGCTATCACGCAGCGTATGCCAATCACGGCGAGTTCGAGCCGTTTGCAGATGAGCTTGAAGAGCGCGGGCTGCCGGACGAAGACCACTGGAAGCGGCGATATTGTGAGTTTACGGGTCGGGACGATATTGCGCACTGGAACTTCTACGTTGCGTACAACCTTTTTCGCCTCGCCGGGATCATTC
>Ga0114999_10002163_pt1 | contig 26361 bp, 25 predicted proteins | sample ArcticOcean_MG_C_3_FD_89820 | JGI IMG/M metagenome (GOLD analysis project Ga0114999, IMG submission 89820) | Marine microbial communities from western Arctic Ocean - ArcticOcean_MG_CB8_126 | ecosystem: Environmental > Aquatic > Marine > Oceanic | place: Arctic Ocean: Canada Basin | collected...
CGGCGCCCTTGACCAGCAGGTCACGAAAGTCATAACGGCTGTAGAGTCGCTCGCCCGTCGCGATCGGCACCGACGTTGAGCGGCGCAACTCCGCCATGAAATCCAGATGCTCGGACAGGACCGGCTCTTCGATGAACATGGGCCGAAACGGCTCGATTGCCTTGATAAGAACCGGGGCCATCGGCCGATGGACGCGGCCATGGAAGTCGACCGCAATATCCAACTGATCGCCCACGGCATCACGAAGATGACCGAGTCGCGCGGCCGCTTCGTCGATCTTGCGGTAGCTATCGACTATAGCGAGTTCAGACGTGATGCTCATCTTCGTCGCGTCAAAGCCGCTCGCGACTGCATCGCGCGCCGACTCGGCAATCTCCTCCGGGGTCGAGCCACCCACCCACGCGTAAACCCGAACACGATCTCTCACCTTGCCGCCCATCAGGGCGTGCACCGGCACGTCATGGTACCGACCAAGGATGTCCCACAACGCCTGATCCACACCGGCTATCGCACTCATCAACACGGGCCCGCCACGGTAGAACGCGCCCCGATACATCGCCTGCCAGTGCTCCTCGATGAGACGCGGATCCTTGCCGATCAGATAGTCTGACAACTCATCGACCGCCGCCGCGACGGTGTGCGCGCGGCCCTCGACGATAGGCTCGCCCCAGCCCGCGATGCCGGCATCTGTCTCAATCTTCAGAAACAACCAGCGCTGCGGCAGCAAAAATGTCTCAAGGGATGTGATCTTCATGCGCTTGTATTCCCCACTCACTCACTCAACCGCCCCCCACTCAACCGCCCGCCATCCAGGGAGACGTTCGGTCAGGCTTCGATCCCCGGCACGGTTCCAAACGCGTAGCGCTCGGGCGGTCGCCCAGCCTGACACATCCACGCCTGACCACTCGACCCATCGACGATCGCCTGGACCACGCCATCAGCGATGGCCGACGGATCCATCAGATCCACGCCGCGCTCACGCATCACGTCCCGCGCTTGCGGCGGGCCGATGATATTGGTCCCAACCGCACCCGGACAAACCGCATTGATCGTGACGCCCTGCTTTGCGAGCACCCGTGCGAGCGAGCGCACGAGCCCGATGACGTAATGCTTAGTGGCCGCATAGATCGAATCTGTTGGATAAGCGAGCAAACCGGCGATGGACGCGGTAGCGACGATCGCGCCGCCGCCATTCGCCGCGATCGCCGGCAACACCGCCTGTATGCCAAAGACCACGCCATCAACATTCACTGACATCACGCGTCGGTAGTCCGCCAGGTCAAAGGCTTCGATGTTGAGACGCTGAATGCCGCGCTCAGTGGGCGGCAGACTCATGATCCCGGCATTCAGGAACGCAATATCGAGCCGACCATAGCGCTCGGTGATCCCATCCACGACAGCGCCCCAGGCGGCCGGGTCGCCGACGTCGAGCATCTGGAAATCCGCCCCAATCTTTCGGGCTTCGGCCTCCGCGGCCGTGTTTACGTCTGCGACGATCACGGTCGCGCCCTCATCACGAAACCGCGCTGCCGTCGCCAGTCCGATACCGGAGCCGCCGCCCGTGACAAGAACCACACGTTGTTCAAAGTTGCCGGTTCGTTCAGAAGAGGAGTCTGTCATTACACGCTGCCCATGGAAAAGAATCGGCAGTCTACGCGCAGGCGGCGCAGTTTAGGAACACCTGTTCACGCCACACGACTGCCGCTCGCTAACGGGCTCCCACGCCTGGCGTCGCGCTGGCCGCGCATACATTCGGCGATAGGTAACGACAAGGACGTGCGTTGATCGCGCGACTCGAAAGTCGAATGCAACTGCGAGCGAATCCGCCCGGGCCCGACTCTCTGAGCGCGAGTCAACTAGAAACCGGACGAAGGACCGTCCGACTCCTTGTCGGCGCGCGCTGCCTCAATCTTCACTTTCATCTGGTGGATAGTCAGCGCGTCGCGCGTGTCCTGCGGGACCGGCGAGCGCATCTCACGAATGCGCTGGTACTCACCGCGGTCCAGTGCGAGCCGCACATCGACGGTTGTTTTCGGACCCGAGTAGCTGCCTATTTCGATGAGCCCGGACGAGTGATACCCCATCCGCTGAAGCAGCTTGTCCGACGCCGCGGCCAGCACCTCAGGGTCAACGGACAGTTGCCAGTTCTCCTGCTGACGCATCCACGGCTTTACGTTGGAGTTGGTCATGATGTAGCGCCAGTCGTCCGTGTGGTTGACGCCTGTTCCGTGCAGCAAGCGCCCGTCCATCATCATCACAGTGCCGCCCCTGGCCTCTACATTGACCGCCGGTGGCAATGGCCCCACTTCTTCTCCGGGACCCACCTTCGACACGAGCCGGTGGCTGGTCGGGATGACAAGGGTGCCACCATTGACCTCATTGACGTCCTGCATGATGTAGACGGTGTTCAGAAGCACCGGCGCGTGTGGCGTCTGAATCGGGTGAATTGCACCCGAGTCCTGGTGCAGGACCTGCGGGTGGCTGCCCGGGCGGGCGATATTCGAGGCAAACGAGTACGCGTAATGGCCGCGCCCGAGCAATTCCAGATTCAGTTGCTCGATCAACGGCCCTGCTTGCACCCACTCCGGGTCGAACTCGATGCATTTGGCAAAGCAATCGCCCTTGTTCACCAACGTCCACATGATATGAAAGTACGGTGACATGTCGGCAAGACCGCACTCGCGCTCCGCTTTCGCCTGCTCGTCCAGACGATCGCGCATGTACGAACGCTGGTATTCGCTCATGCCATCTTCGATCAGACAAAAGCCGTACGTGGCGAGATCACGGCGAGCGCGCTTGATGTCTTTGGTCTCCCGCGGCATATCGTCAAACTGCCGCCAGTAATCATGCTTGCGCGCAACGGTCGTGTCGTAATACGGCGTGCCATTCAGGCCGCCGCCTTCGGCACCCCTGCCCGCATCGAAGAGTGGGCAGGAAATTGGCCAGGCAAGCGAGCCATCCGGCCGCATGGCTTTAACGCCATCCTGCTCCGTCGGCGGCAATAGCCAGGGGTTGTTCTTGTGCATTGAACGGAACGGCTCGCCCGATGCAAACCAACGTGCGTCCTGCAGTTGCTCATCGTCTGGCGAGTTTCCCGCGACGGTCTGCGGGTGGAACTCCGGCGGAATCGGGTCGGTTTCAAGATCTTCGATCTTTGCTCCGGTCATGACTGGTGTTTACCTCTTAATAATCCGCCTGATCAGGAATGCGACAAAAAGGGTCGCCACGTTGTCGCGCCAAAAGACCCATTCATGTCCGGGTTGCCGACATCTCCGTCAGCGGTGCAGCGTTACTCTCGGTGATTCCCATCATCTGCTTCAGCCTTGGTGACAGCACCTGATAGACGTCGTCGGGAACGTGGATATTGGCATTCGACTGCTCGTGCAGCGCACGGATGAAGTGCCGGTTGTAGTGACAGCGCATGGCGTATCGGGTTCCCGGCGCCGTGCGCCGACCACCGCAGTGCAGCACCCGGGTATCGGTGAGAATGCAGGTGCCGGGTGGCGCGCAGATCGCGACCAGGCCATGTTCGGCATCAACCAGCCCCAGCAAGTCCGCACCATCGCGATAACGGGTTGCCCCGCTCGCACTCCGGTGCGACCCCGGCACGATGTAGGTACCTCCGCGCTCCAGATCGAAGTCGCTGTAACACCAGATGATCAGCGACCCGAACGGATAAGGCGGATACGGCATCGGCAACCCGGCCTGGTCTATGTGCATCTCCTGCAAGCCGCCGCCCGTATGAACGATCGACCCGTGGGCACACCCCAGCCCGAACCCGTCGCCCATCACTTTCGTCAGCAGACGGTCAACCAGCGGCCCCCTCTGCGCGGCAGACTCCTTGAATTCCACCGCGTCACGAAAAACTGCCCCTTTAAGCACCAGGTTGTTCACAAGTTGGGCCGCGTCATGGTGAGTGACGATCGCGGCGTTGGACTCGCTCTCGGCCGCAGCCTGATCAACGATCCGGTCGATCTGACGCTGCACCTGTTCCGGGGTCATCGCATCCGCAACCAGGCAGTACCCCCAACGAACGAAGTCCGCCTCCAGTTGCGCTTCATCAAAACTCGGCACGGGCAGGTCCTCGAACTCACGACTGTTCCTGATGCGGCCCGCTTTCATGCGATCTTTGGACAGGCTCGACAGTTGCGCAAGCATCCTGCCGGCGGACTTGGCGCTGTGGGCCGACTTGCCATCCGCGTACACAATGCCGCGAGCCTTCTCCGCATGCCATGCATCCCCCGATGGATCACGCGATGCATCACCCGCGCCATCCTGATCTGCCCGCAATGCGGCAAGTTCTTCACGCAGACGCGCATTCTCGCTGCGCAATCGCGACAATGCTTCTTCGGGGTCTGGAACGACCGACAGATCGCCGGACGCGGACGAACCGGGGTCGTTCGACTGATTGCTCACGCTTTTTTCTCCACGACGAACATTTCGTGACGCACGGTACTGTTATCTTCGAAGGCCAATCTTCGAAGGCCGATCTCCGTGCCAATCAGCAGTGCTGCCGATCAGCAGTGCTCCCATTCATTAGTGTGCAGGTCGCTGAGTTTACTCAGGCCGGATTCCCTTTCGCAAACGCCTCAGGGAAGGTCGAACCCTGGCTTGACCCTGATCACGAGATTGTGAGCGCAAACACCCGCGGGTGACTTAGCGGATTTGGGGGAACACATCACTCTCAAGTCGTGCAGTACTCGCGCCCGCGCTCGCGGCGTCACTGTCCCGTGAACCCGTTAACAGTACGAACCGATCAAGTCCCAGCGCCTGCAACTCCGCCAGCCGGTCGGCGCAGTAGCTGACGCCACCAGTAATCCCAAACCGACTGATGAACTCATCGGGCACCGCCTGCATGTGCCCTGCAGCACCACTCGCGTGGTTAGCCATATCGTAATTCGCACCAATGTGACGATAGATCGCCTCGTCCTTCTGGCCCGCAGAACTTGCACGCGACATGCCCGAGAAGTGGGCAAACGTGCCGACGCTGCCCTTCACGATTGCGCGCGCGCGATTGATGTCGTCGTCGCAGGCGATATTGATGAAGGCGCCGAACGAGAGGCTAGCCGGATCAAGCCCCGCCGCCTCCCGCGTTGCTCTTGCAGATTCAATCGCCGCACCAATGCGCTCCACGTCCGCGCCCAGCGCCAACGTCAGGCGATCCGCCAGACACGCACCAAGTGCGATCACCCGCGGTCCGGTCGCGGCGACATCCACCGGCACCTTCGGCTGGCCACTCGCTCCGATCCACTGATTGCGGCTCTCGAATCCATCGATGTCCACGGCTTCCCCGCGGAGATATTGCTGCACCTGCCCGAGATACGCCTCAAGGGTCGAGACAGGCGCCGGGCTGCGACCGATGTAGCCAAGCGAAGAGTCGCCCCGACCGATTCCCAGCACCGCCCGGCCCGCCGACTCCACCTGAACGGTCGCAATCGCGGATGCGGTAACCGACGAATGTCGCGTTGCCGGATTCGTCACCGACGCGGCGACCTGCAGCTTCGTCGTTGCCTTCGCGGCCAGGCACATCGCGCTGTAGATGTCCCCGGACACGCACTGCGTGTCCGGAAAGGCGATGCCATCCCAGCCCGCCGCCTCCGTGGCGCGCGCCATCCGCTCTGATTGTCCGGGTACAGGAAAGGCGACTCGCCAGAACTCTGCCATCATCACACCTCGCGCTTGTCACTCAGCTTGTCTGTTTGCGTCGCTCTGCCATCATCTGCAGCAAGCTCAGGGTTTCCCCGGCGTCCATCCGTCCTACCGGTGAATTGCTGTACGTTGACATCATGACCCGCCCCTTGGCAGTTAGTACGAACTCGCTCGGCTGAATGTGATCGCGCCGCTCGTCCCACCATGAGCCCAGGGCATCGCCAACTTCCCGGGTAACACCATGCGCAACCGGAAACCCAAGTGGCGCTGCCACCTCAAGTGTCTTCTCTTCCGAATCCACGGACGCCGCAACGATGCCGACACCGATCTCTGCGAACGCGGCACGGCGCGCTTCATATCCGGCTAACAGCCGGATGCAATAGGGTCACCAGTAGCCACGATAGAAAAGTACGATCGTGAGATTGTCACTAAGGTCTTCTGGCAGCTTAATCTGGCCGCCCCCCGCCACATTGAGCGCCACGGATGGAAACGTGTCACCGCCGGTTAGCTTGTCTGTCATTTTTCTGCACCTGAGTTTGGTCGTCTGGGTTTTGGTCGCCAGGGTTTGGTCTCCCGGGTTTGGACGCCTCGATTGGACGAAAGAAGAGCCGCGAGCGGACTGAGGCCTGCAACCCTGAAAAGTGCGGGAGGGCACTTTCAAGCACCGCCAGTGTACGGCCTTTGTCCAACGACAGTCATCCGACACGGCAGTGCGATCAGCGAGCCCGAAACCCTGCGCTCAGCCATCGACGACCCCGGTGGATGCCGTTGTGTCCCCGACCATTCACACGCCCCTGAATTGCGGTGGGCGCTTCTCTTTGAAGGCCGCTCGACCCTCTGCACCGTCTTCACTTTGACTGACCCCCAGGAGTGCGTCGCGCGCGATTGCTGCTCGCTCGGCCGGGCTCTGTGCGATCGTTTCACCGACAAAACGCTTGATCGTCTTGACGACGAGGGGCGCACTGACTTCAAAGATGCGGGCGTACTCGAGCGCGGCATCCAATTGCTGACCGAGGGGCACAACTTTATTGACCATGCCCACCTCGTACGCGCGCTGTGCATCGAGATCCAGTCCACAGAGCATGAATTCCATCGCAATCTTGTGCGGGATCCTGGCCACGCATCCAGCAATCAGACCACCGGTGAAGCCCACCTGGGCTTCCGGGTACTTGAAAATCGTGTTGTCGGCAGCAACCGCGAGGTCGCACATCTGCACGAGAATATAGGCACCCCCAACACAATATCCCTGCACGCAGGCAATCACCGGTTTGGTGGTCGCAACACCGATGCCCGGCACGCCCTGCCACATCTCGCCCGGCGGGTTCTTGATATCGGCACCGACCGAGAACGCCCGATCACCATCCGCGCACAGAATCGCACTTGCCTCATCACTCGCCTCGAATCGACGAAGGCAGCTCCGCAGACCCTGGATGACATCTTCATCAAGGGCGTTCATTTTCTCCGGTCGTTCGATGCGGATGATGGCAGTGCGGCCATCGACTTGGTAGCTGACGACGTCAGACATAGGACTCTCTCTTTCTCTCAAAGGTGCGTTTTAGAAGTCACCGGCACAAAGACGTCGCTTTGGGGCAGGCAGGTCAACCCAAGCATATCAGCGTCGCACGCCTGCTGATTCGCCATCGGGGAAGCCCCTGGATGCACCAGCACTATCGACCTACCCGCCTGTTCGATCGTCGTCGCGCCGCAGTCCATTGGTGCCCATCCTAAAGAGGGGCGCTTCGATGTCTGCGGTCAAATCCGGCTGTTGTTCACGTACGGCAACCATCGATGCGGGAAGCTCAAACGGCAGGACGCCTGCAGCATCTTGACGCCCAAGGTCACATCAAGCAGGGGCATATCGGAGACGCCAAGCTCAACGAAGAGGCCGTCAACCTGATCGATGATGTCTGCCAGGACCGCGGGCCGACTCATCCCGACAACGGCGATGGTGAGCGCGAGCATCGCGAGCGCCTCCAACCGCGTCCGATCAGAATTGTCCGGCTTGTAATCGATCTCGCCTTCCTGCTGCCGCGCACCAAAGAAGTGATTGGGGTGCAAAACCTGATGCGGCGTGCCGATTCTCGCGATGATCACGTCAGCCTCCGCCGACGTTGTTACGCCGCCGGCGACGCTTGTCTCGGCATCGAAGCCATCAAGGTAGGTATTTGGTAACGAATCAGATGTGGAATCGATCGAGCGGGGCCGCTTCAGGCAGATGACCGAACGCTTCTGGGCTTCAAGGCCGGCCGCCTTAAAGGCATCGCTGCCGAGTAACTGCTCTGCGTTCGCCTCGACAACGTAAGGGTTGTCAAAGAGGCCTAGCGAGAATTTGGCCCGCAGAATCAGGGTCACGCACTCATCGATGCGTGCAGTTGCCACGAGCCCGGATTCAACCGCTTCGATCAGTGTGCCGACATCTTCTTCACCGCCCAATTGATCGACACCCGCGTTGATCGACTTCGCAAAACGGGCGGCCCGAGACAGGTCTTCGACCCGAGCGCACCCGGGCAACGGTCACCTGGCCCATCGACATTTCGATCATGCAGCGCTTTGTCTTTTATATCGTGATCCCGCCGCTCGCCTGGGTCGGGGCCGCGTTGGTACAGGCGGCCGTCGAGGTCGTGATTCGCTGAGGGTGTCGCGTCTCGGGCACAGGGCGGAACGCACTCGACCCGACATGGCGAACGCTGTCGGGATTCAGCCGGTCGGATGTCCTGTGAGTCACGCGCCAGATTCTGTACGCTTGCCGTTCAACATTGCGGGGCCAAACGCTTGCTCCCAGCCAGACGACCATCATTGGTTTCCTCAATTGATCGCTAGATGCCGGCACCTCACGGTGGTTTGCGCAATTGCCGCACTCGCATTGCTGCCAGATCGTTGCATCGCCGAGGACAGTTGGGATGACAATGGCCCGCTCGCGTTCCACACTGACTTTCAGTTTGCGCGTTTGCGTTATAGCACCGGCTTCGATCGCGGCTATCGGCAACGCTGGTTGACCGACTACCCGGACGCAGACCAGCATCTGGTGCGCGGCATCAACCGGTTGACCGTGATCAACACGGCAGACGAGAGTCGCCGTATCGGGATCATGGATGACGATATCTTCGACTACCCACTGCTGTATCTCGTCGAACCCGGCACCTGGGAGTTGAGTGATGAAGAGGCTAGGCGCCTGCGCGAGTACTTGCTGCGCGGTGGCTTCATGCTCGTCGACGACTTTCATGGCAGCCGCGAGTGGCACGGCTTTGCCATCGGCATGCGGCGGATTTTTCCGGATAGACCCATCATCGAGATTCCGCGGACGGACCCCGTCTTCCACACGGTTTACGACCTGTCTGAGCCCGTGCAGATTCCGGGAATCGGCGCGGCCATGCGGGGCATGACCCATGAGCGTGACGGGATCACCCCGCACTGGCGAGGCATCTACGACGATGACAAGCACCTGATGGTCGCCATCAATTTCAACATGGATCTGGGGGACGCGTGGGAGCACGCCGACATTCCGCAATACGCGCTGCAGTACACCAATCGCGCCTATCAACATGCTATCAATTACATCATCTACGCGATGACCCACTGAATCGCTTTTGCCATGAATGAACATGTCTAACCGGGTGGATAGCCCGACCGGGCCGATCTTCGTCTTTGTGTGCGGGGCAGGTAGCTGTCGACACGCACCGGAACTGATCCGATCCCTGGTGTCCACGGGCGCCGAGGTGTATTCGGTGCTTACGCCAAACGTTGAGCTGGTTACGGATCCCGCAGCGCTGATGGACATCGACGGCAATCACTGGATTGCGGACTATGGGCAGCCGCCGCTCGACCGCTTCCCCTTCGGCACGATGTTGGTCGCACCCTGCACGTTCAACACACTCAACAAACTGAGCGCAGGCATCGCCGACAATCTGGCAACGGCGATGCTGGGAGACGCGCTGGGGACCGGCTGCCGAATCGTGATTGCCCCGGGTATGAATCGTGGCCAGTGGGCCAATCCCCGGGTCAGTCAATCGGTACAAACACTGACCGACTGGGGCTGCGAGTTCGTGCCGCCACGCGAGATAGACGGCCGGCTGACGCTTGCCCCCATCGACGCGATTGTCGGTGCCCTCTCATCGCAGCCCCGGGATGACCGGTCCTGACATAACCCTGCGTCCTCGCCTCTTAGCTGTCGACGCCTCTTTCTGGCGGCACCCCTTTGTGTCGGCATTACGGATGCGCTTTGAAATATACGAGTGGGTCCGTGTAGTCCACACTGCCATACAGAAAGTTGACCTTTTGAAAGCCAAGCAGGCGTTGCAGAGGCTCTGGCATCCCGAGCCAGACATCGCGCGGAATGCCCACATACTGGTTTTCCTGCTGGCGCAGCCACGACAGGTTGAAGTTGAGATTGATGGAGCGGCGGCGCTGGTCTGAGGTTCGATTGCCGCCCCCGCCGTGCCACAGGGCACCGTCAAAGACGAGGAGCGAACCCGCCGGCATCACTGCGAAACTGACCGGGGCATCCCCCTCGATCCGCTCTGTGAGCAGATGGCTGCCGGGTACCAACTGCGTCGCGCCGTTCGCCTCAGTGAAGTCGTCGAGCGCGATCAGCGTATTGGCAATGAACGGCGGTCGCGGACGCGGCAGTGGATAATGCCCGTCGTCCTGATGCAATCCCTGCGGGTCGACCCCCGGATCAGGACACATCGCGGTACCCACCGACATCTGAAACTGGGGCCCCAACACGCCCTCGATAGCGGCAAGCAATATTGGATCAATCGCGATGTCATCCGCAGCCCGGGTCTTGGCAAAGAGGTTGTGTACGTGAACCGTTTGCAGCCCTTCGTGGCGGCCGCTGCCGGTTGCATCCCGTTCCCCTGTCATCTGAAAGATCGGCTCCATGTCTGCCTGCACACGCGCCAGTCGCTCTGCATCCAGGAAGTCTTCAATGATGGCGTAGCCGACACGTTTTACATCAGCAACCGCCAGGGTCACGCGTTCCTGATCCTGCGACGAGAGTTCGATGCCGTCCGTCAATGCCGGGTTGGGCTTGAGCTTCATCACGCGATTGATAAAGGCTGCTTTGTCAAAGTCGGGGTTGTCCGCCGATTGCGTCATTGTTTGCATCGTTTCGAGGCCGGGGGAGATTCCGAGTGTAACCAAGCCGTGCCAACGAATCCGGGGACGAATTCCGTTCTTGCGGGGTGCTGAAAAAGTGCTTTCCTGCACTTTTCAGAGTCGCGGGCCTCAGCCCGCTTGCGACAAGCGTGAGCGATCGCAGGCCACGCCCTGGACGATGTCGCACGCAAATAGGGGGCCATCTCCTACAAAACGCTCGCACATCTCTGCCCGACATCGTCCCGGCTCCCTGTAGGCCAACGCTTACGGCTGTGCGCCGCGAAAGGTGTGTGTCGTTAAATCCGTGTCGTTAAATCCGGGTCGATGTCTTACGTATCCGATGACGGGGTTCGTACATTAGTGACCCACACGTACGATTCTTGCCCGCAGGACCCGGGCAGATGTCTCACGCTGCGTGCGCCACAGCGGGTCCAGCGCGCGTGACTTTGATGATCGCTCGGGCAACCTCCATAATCGTCTTGATTCAACGCTACCGACGGACGCCTCAATGAACCCGGTCCTTGAACTCGCACTAACGTGCACCCTTAGCTGCCGCAGCACCCGCAGCACCCGCAGCAGCCGCAGCGGCCGCAGCCGCAGCCGCGCGATCCTGTGACCGCGCTGGACGACCGTTCACTCGGCTGGTTGCGCTATCTGCATCGCAAGGCGACAACCCTGGACAACTGGGACCGGGACGGCGAGCCGCACCCACACTGGGACGGAATCACCGGGGAGCCGATGACCTCCTGGCATCGCTTTGACCTGATCGACTCCAGTTATGCGATGGCACTCATGAGCGATCGCACACCCGCCTGGCGCGAGGTGTACAGCGAGATCCTCGATCAGCTTGTGGCACGCCACACCGGTTGGTGGTCAGCGTCGGACTGGATGACGCAGTTCGGGGACGACCCGGATCGAACAAACTATCCGGAACGTTACCGGCCACTTGTTCCCCCTGCACACTGGGGCGATTACAACGTGCCCGGCTGGACGGCAAACGGCATTGAGCCGTATGGCGTTCAACCCGACCCGATCGCCGCCGACGGCATGCTGTTTTATAAAGGCTTCTTCACGCTGCTGATGAGCCTGCACCGCTATGTCTCGGGCGACGACAAGTGGAATCGGCCGTTCCAGATGATTCGGGACGGTGAGAAAACGTACACCTGGACCCACTCCGGAATCGCCCGCCATCTCACTGGCCAGTGGCACAACAGCCAGATGGGCTGCCACTGCGAGAACACCAAGATCTGGCCCTACTGACTGAGCGGTGCCGGCCTCGGTCTGAGGCTACACGATCAAATCTACGGCACGAGCCACCACAGCGCCTTCGAGAACTGGTGGCTCTATGCCCGGGACAACTACGTCACCTGGGACGGCGACCACCCGGTTGGCGTTGACCTTTACTACGATCCAACGGTTGACGAGCACGTCGGCAACGGCCCCGCCGGACTCATCGCACCCGCCTGGTATTTCGCGCCACAGAAACGCGACGTGGCCCGTGCCGGATGGCTAACCAGCGCCAACTTCAACGGCGTCTTCGGTGACGGGAAAATTCGGGGGCTCGACAAACCGGCGAGCGCCGTCTCGCTACTACAGATTGCCGGCGAATTTGCTGATCCGGCGGTCAAACAGCGCCTGTGGGCCGCCGCCGATGAATTCGTGCAGCCCATCTGGGACACCGAGCGCGGCGAGTTTACCCTCGGCTTCGGCCTCGACGAGGCGCATCCACGCGGCCAGTGGAACGCACGCGCAATGGCTGGATGGGTGTGCGAGCAAGGCGCGTGGAATCGCATCTTCAATCAGCCGAATCTCGAGAAGTTCACGCAGCCATCGGTCGAGGGCGTGGACTTCCCGCGCGTTGCCCTCAGCGAAGCGCGATGGCAGGACGACGCCCTCCACGTCGCCGCTCATCCGCAATCAGCGGCGGTAAGAGGCACGATGAGCCAGGTGCGCATCGTCAACGTACCCACCACGGTCCGATGGGTTCAAACCGATGCGGACGGTCAGTCGGCACCGCTCCAGGTCGAGGGCAACCATTTAGTCGCAAACCTGATCGTGGACGATCGCACCGTGGTGATCAGCAGGCGTCCATAGGGAACCGGCGAAAGGGAACCGGCGAACTTGCCAGTGCGGCTATGCTGCAAGCAGCGGGCGACCGCGCCTTCTCTGCGGGCGCCGACGTCAACGCACTGAACGAAAACGCGCAGCGCGGCATCACGACCGCGCTCGGCGGACCGCTGCTTGACAGCGAGAGGGTTACCGATCATCGCCGCCGTGCACGGCCATTGCGTGGGCGAAGGCGTCAACCTGATATTGGGCTACGACGTGGTGTTCGCTGACACCACTGCCAGGTTCACCATCTCGAGGTCAGAATCGGCGTCAACCCGATGGACATTCTCCTCAAACTCGCTCGCCGTCTGGGCTACGACCGGGCCTTTCGCTTTCTCACGCCGGGCGATCCCATGGATGCCATCTGGGCACACGATGCGGGTCTCGTTGAGCAGGTGAGCGCCGCCGGCAAAGTCGGAGCGGACGCTCACGCCTTCGCTCGGCACCTTGTGCCTCACTCTTACACGGGATAACTGCCGAATCCATTTGTCCTCCTTCCCGGGTGATGGCCGGCCGGGCACCTGCGTAAACATCGATGTCGACGACATCCGTGCGCTGCAGACCGATCTAATCAGGCGCGGCGTGAACGCAGACGACATTGCCATCAAGAGCCCGGACTGGGGCCGGGATGAGATTTACGTCTTTGACGGTCCGCGCGCTCGCCCCAACGGGACACGCGCGACTCAGGATTCGCCGCGAATCATCTCGTCCGGCAGCCATTCACCAATAATAATGCCAGCCTTGCGCGCGGTCCCCATTCGACGCCGCACAGCGTCGTCTGAGACCGTGACCCGGTTGGCCCGCGTGCGAAACCAGAGGAACAACCGATCGTGCATTGACGCCCGCACGTCCGCATGGTCGGACGACTCGCCAAGATCCACGAGTTCCTCCGGGTCTGCCCCAAGATCAAACAACTGGGGCGGAAAACCTTCCCAAAACACATACTTGTACGCATGCGTTCGCACCATGTAGCCCCGCGCTTCTGCTGGCTCCTTGCCAAGATCTACCCTGGGTTGCTTGAACGCGTAGTCGATTTCCGAGAATACCGCGTCGCGGCGCACGTCGTCGGCCCGGCCGCGCAGAAGGGGCAGCAACGACTCGCCCTCAAGCCGGTGTTCCTTGTCGGCAAGGTCGTCCTTCAGGTCGAGAAATGTCGGGATCAGATCGATCGATTCGACGAGCGCCTGGCTGGTCGTGCCGCGAGTGCCGTCGGCGGATGCGTCCGGGTCGTAGATGATCATCGGGACGCGCACAGAGCAGTCGTACAGCATTTCTTTCTCACCAAGCCAGTGGTCGCCCAGAAAGTCACCGTGGTCCGACGTGAACACAATCATCGTGTCGTTCAGCCGGCCGCTCGTGCGCATCCAGTCGAACAGTCGACCCATCTGGTCATCTATCTGTTTGATCAACCCCATGTAGGCCGGGATCACGTTGTTGCGAACCTCATCCTGAGCGAAGTTCCGCCCCTCTTCGGTCTGCATGTGTGCGGCAATCACCGGATTGGGCGCGCGACGTTCGGCCTCGGTTCGCGCCGCCGGCAGCACCTGATTCTGGCCGTACATATTGTGATACGGCGTCGGAGCGATGTATGGCCAGTGTGGCTTGATGAACGACAGATGTAGCAGGAACGGGTCATCCCCTTGCGCCTGCATAAACTCAATGCCACGGCCGGTCATGTACGGCGTTTCCGAGTCTTCCTCCCGAACACGTGCCGGCAGATGGTTGTTGCCCAAGAACCAGCCAGACAGAATCTCACCGCCCGGTCCTTCGGCGGCGTTCGCCCACTCATGCCACGGATTGTCACCGTCGTAGCCCTCGCTCCAAAGGTATTGGTTGTAGGCAGGCTCGAGCCGGGCATGCGGGCCGGGTCTGCGATCCGGCCACAGGCCGTCATCCCGCTCCACCGGTTCAAGACCACACTGCACCGAAAATATGCCCTCGGGCGACCCCGGCGACACACCGAGTCGTTTCAGCCCGTCGCCGTCCGTCGCCATGTGCGTCTTGCCGACGATCGCACAACGCATGTGGGGCCGCAGGTAGTCGCCGATGTTTTGCTGCCCGACCGACAACGGCACGCCGTTCCACGTCGCGCCATGGCTCAACACGTAGCGCCCACTCAGGAAGGACGCCCGCGATGGCCCACATAATGGCGACTGCACGAAACTGTTGGTGAAGTTAACACCCTGCGATGCCAGCCAGTCGAGGTGCGGCGTCTGCAAATGAGGGTGGCCGTTGCAGGACAGATAGTCCCAGCGCAACTGATCACACATGATAAAAAGAATATTTCTCGCCTCGGCCATTTACTTTCCCTCTCGTCAGCGTGCAGACATCTGTCTAGCAGCATCTCACGATGCCAGATCACCGCGCTGTCGCGCAGGGAACACCGCAGCACGTTCTTTAGTTCCATAAAAGGGCTTTAGTTCCGTAAAAGGGCTTTAGTTCCATGAAAGGCTGCTGAAAAAGCAGCCTGCTAAACAGATGCATGGATTTCACGTTCGCTTCGCGAGCCATGAATAGCATCGGCCGCAAATTGCCATTGTTAAGTCGTTGATTTGTCGCGAGCGGGCTGAGGCCCGCGACTCTGAAAAAGTGCAGGAAAGCACTTTTTCAGCACCCTGCTAATGCGGGCTCACCGGGTTGTCAGCATGCGCAAGCCACGCCGCTGCTTCCTGACACGCGTCCGCCACCGGTTTCGCAAGGTCGGTTCCATGTTCCGGGCGCTGCTGGCGCCAGCCCAGAGAGACGAGCGTTCGGATGAGGAAGAACATGGGCAGCATGTCGACCACCTCATCCGCGAGCGGCCGGACGTTTCGGTAGCCTTCAATCAATGCTGCCTGGATGTCCTCAAACGCCTCGTGCCGGCGGTAGTTATAGAGTGCCACTGCCAGCTCATAGTGATGCCAGCCGAAGCCAGCGTCGTCGAAATCAATCACGTGCAACCCGCCCTCACCTTCACCCGCACATTCACCTTCACCTTCACCCTCACCTTCACCTTCACCGATGACGACATTGTAAGGGTGCAGGTCCGCATGGATCAGGCTGTAGGTTTGCGGGGCCTTGCCGTACGCGCCGAGCGTCTGCGCTATGCGGTCACGGGCGGTAACAACAAGCGCGCGCCCGGCTTCGTCGAGATGATCCATCTCCCAGAATCTGCCCCAGAACGGATCGGGCCCCATCAGGCCGTCAACGTCGAAGCTGTGGCGCTTGAAGCCGGCGGGCAGCGGCCATCCCGACGATTGATTATGAACCGCCGCCGCGATCGCGCCGATCTGTCGGAAATGCCGGGTTACGCGTTCTGGATGGCGTTCGATGATCCCACCAAGGACCTCGCCCTCCACCCACCTGAGAACCCCGATATTGCGCACACCACCTGCGTAGGGCAGCGTGATGTAGCCCTCCCCATCAACGGTGCGAAGCGGCACAGGCACATCCAGACCCGCAGCAATCAGGCTGTTCGTCCACACGTGCTCCGACTGAAGCTCCGCCAGGCTGTGGTAACCAGGCCGGTGAATGCGCAGCACGTACGCGGCACCCGCCTTGTCCACACGAAACGTGATGTTTTCACTGACACTGACCGGTTTGATGGCTGCACCGACGAGGTCCCAGGCAGCAAGCGCTTGTTCTGCCAGCGCGTGCAGACCCGCACCAACCTCAGGCGTTGCCATAGAACTCCTGCATGGTCTCCCTGAACGCGGCCAGAAAGGCATCCGCATTGTCCCGCGAGAAGATGAGCGGCGGACGCATCTTGAGGACGTTGCCGAGCGAACCGGCATTGCCCATCAGAAAGCCCTTCTCCTTCAGCCGATTAACGACGGCCACCACACCCTTGCGGTCTGGCTCGCGCGACTCCCGATCCGTGACCCAATCGACGACGACCGCGAGCCCATGGCCGCGCACGTCTCCCATCGACTCGTATTCCGGTTGCATGTCACCGAGCCCCGCTCGAATGTAAGCCCCAACATCGTTGACATTACTGCGCAGGTCTTCGTCTTCGATCACATCCAGCACCGCCATACCCACCGCAGCTTGCAGGGGTGACGACGCGAAGGTATTGAAGTAACCCGTGTTCGTGCGGAATGCATCGACGAGTTCAGGCCGGGCGACAACGCCGGCAAACGGCAAGCCACTGCCCATCGGCTTGCCCATCGTAACGATATCAGGGACGAAGTCCGAGACCTCGTAACCCCACCAGCGCCCGGAGCGACAAAAGCCTGCCTGCACCTCGTCGGCGATGAACACGCCACCCGCCTCGCGAACGATTGCGGCCGCCTTCGCCATGTATCCCGCAGGGATATCCGGCAGTCCTTCATTCAGCAGCAACGAGCAGACAAACATGCCAGCAAACGGGATGTCGTTCTTCGCAAAATCAGCGATCGCCACACGCACCTGATCAAGGTACAACCCGGTCAGTTCCGCCTCGGTTGCACTCCGGTCCAATGGCCGGTATTTCTGGGGGTAGGGTATGGCGCGAATCTCGTGATTGCCTTCCGGGTCACGCCGCGCAACGGACAGGCGGCGCACTTCCGTGCTGTTGCCATGATAGCCACCATCAGAGCAGATGATGCCGCGCCCACCGGTTGCGGCACGCGCCATCAACATCGCGATCTCACTTGCCTCAGTCCCCGTGCAGCAAAAAACCGCACGGGTCAGTGAGTCGTGGTGCAGACCGGTTATCCGCTCCGCGTAGTCTAAAATTCCCTCGTGCAGGTAACGGCTGTGGACATTAAGCATGCCCGCCTGCTGCTGCATCGCGCCCACAACTCGCGGATTCGCATGGCCAACGCAGGGCACATTGTTGTACATGTCGACATACTGCTTGCCATCGGCATCGTACAGAAAGATGCCCTCGCCGCGCACGATGTGGACCGGCTCCTCATAAAAGAGCGGGACCCGGGTTCCGAGCAGTCGCTCGCGCCTCTCCGTCAGCGTTTTGATACTCATAGCGTGATCAACCTCGTCGTGGCTGGATAGTTAGTTGGTCGGCGTTGTATTGGCGTCGCCCCCTCAAGGACTGAACGGCTGAACGAGTCGCCTGCAGGATCGAATCGCCGAATCTGCTGCGGGGACCATCGCAGGATCACCTTAACCCTGGGTCCCGGTAACCCGGGATGACATCACTCGTCCGAAATCCCAAGTAAATCCCTCCCGAACTCCTCGTACGCAACATCGCCGATCATGATGTGCTGTGCTGCAACTGTAAGGTCTCGATGGATGCGTTGCAAAACGTTATTGCTGGCGACCGCGCTCGCCCCCGAATGCCGCAGAACCCGCCCGCCAATAGCGAGGGACTGCTCTGTTGCGTACGCACATACGGCGCGGAGTCTCGCAGCGGCGGACATCAGGCCAGGCGGGTTTTCCCGACTGATCCGGGCCATCTCTGCCGCCGAGTGACGCACACCTGCGCGCAGGCCCTCCCACTCGGCTTCAAGTTTACCGAGGTCAACCTGCACGCTCTGTTTACTGGCAACCGACGCTCGCTCGGACAGCCGGAACTTTTGCGCTGCCTGGCGGGTGATCTCGTCGAGCGCACGCCGTGCGCCGCCGAGTGAAACCGACGCGTGCTCGATCGGCAAGCGCGGACCCGGGTTGCTGCGCCGGCCGACACTGCGGCGATTGCGGCCAAGAACGCGGTGTTCGGGTACATGGACTTCCGATATCGAATAGCTACTGCTGCCCGAACCGCAGAGCCCCGACACATGCCAGTCATCATGGATCTGCACCTGATCGATCGGAACGACAAGACCCGTGGGCGACCCCTCCGCGGTCAAACAGTTGGCGATGACATAACTTGCGTGATGAACGCCGCTGCCGAAGCCCCACTTGCCGTTGGCTACATAACCACCTTCAACCTTGCGAGCCTGGCCGGAAGGTTTGAGGGAACCGGCGGCTATCGGCAGACGGTCGCCTGAGAACACCTCAGCCAGACCCTCATCCGGCAAGCCGATCGCCATGGCGGCGGTGGTTGAGTTGCCGATCATCATGGTCCAGCACGCCGACATATCGGCATGGGCAACCGCGACCATCACGTCAATCTGTGTCACAAGATCAGTGTCGTACCCGCCGCTCTCCGTGGGCACCCACAGACCGAACAGCCCAGCCCCATGCAACGCTTGCAGTGCCTGCGGACACAGTGTGCGTAACTGCTCTGACTTGGTGGCGGTTTCATCCAGCAACGGCCAGATTTCTTTGATCCGCGCGAGAAGCGTCTCTCGTGATGGGATTTCGTTATTTATCGGCTTACCTCCGGGCACCGCCCGTACCCTGCCGCCTATCCGCGACGGGGTCCATAAAACTCCTCGCGCGGCACAAAGCTTGACTCGCCACCAAAGGAGGACTTGACCCACGCAAGGGCATCGTCCTCGGCAAGCGCGAGATCCCATGGCTGACCCTGCGGTTGCGCGACATGCCACGGGGTGTCCCAGAACACCTCAAGGCCATTGCCCTCGGGATCATTGAAATAAATCGACAACGTGTTGCCATGCGACAGCGGGGCGACCTTGACGCCGTCGACGCCCGCCAGTGTCCGGGCCAGTTGACGCACTTCCTCAAACTCATCCACCCGAAACGCAAAGTGGTTGACGGTGTTTGACGGCGTCTCATCTTTGCGCGTCGTGATCATCGCCACCTGATGGTGCTCCTCCGGTTCCTGACTGAAGAACATGATCTCCGGCCCGTCGCTCTTACCGAGCGGCCCCCGATCAGTCAGCGCGAAACCCAGCACCTGCGTATAGAAGTCAATCATCTTGTCCGGCTCACGAACATAGAGAACCGCGTGCGACCAGCTCAGTTTCATCCATCTACTCCTTCGTTAATTCCTGGAATCGCGAGGCTTCTTTCCTGGAGATGGCTCCTGGAGACGGCTGGTTTGCAAGCCACGGCAAGCGTCTACTCCGAATGACTCCGTTCCTTCGCGACGTATTCCTTGTAGTGCTTCTCAAGCCGCGAGATCGCCGCCAGAAAACCCGCAGGATCGACAAAGGTCGACGGAGCGTACGCCTGGCCGGGCTTAAATTTGTCGTGGAGACCGTATTGACTGCCGTGGGCGGCCACCCACACATCAACCTGCATTGCCCGCTGCTTGCGGTAAGTGTCGGCGAAATCCTGCCCGGCACCGGGATAGGTCGGGTCAACAAACAGCTTTTTGCCCGCGTTGATGGTGCCCATATTCGCAATAGCAACGCGGTAATCACGGCCACCCTCACTCACGACCATGGTATAGCTGGAGCTACCTTCCGTATGACCCGGATGTTCATGTACACGGAGTCGGATGTCACCGAGCGAGATCACCTCGCCATCAGCAATGATCCGATCGACCGTGACTGGCTTGAAGGAGACTTTTCCACCGAAGTGCGGGTCTGACAACCCGCCATCTTCGAGGACGCGCGCATCTCCCCGAGTCGCGAGCATTCGCGCCGACGTCAGCGCCTTGATCTCGGCAAACGCCGCCGCGTGATCCCAGTGTGCTTGCATGGTCAGCAGGACCCGCACGTCCTCCAACCTGAAGCCCAATGAAGAGACGTTCTCTCGAATGAGCGCGGTTGAGTCCTCAAGACCGGTGTTGATCAGCATGTGGCCTTCGTCCGACGTAATCAGAAAGACCGCCAGGTCATAGGTCCCGACCGCATACAGATTGCCGATCACGCGATGACCCGGAAACGGCTTGCCCCACACGTCTGGCGCGGCGTTTGCCGGTTGCGCGATCACGAGCATCAAGCCAAGCGCAAATAACAGCCATTTTGCGGGCGAAATCCAAACCGTCGATTTACCAGGTCCTGTCATGGCATTTACCAAATGGAAGGGGACGATCAATACTGCCACAGTTGCCAGCCCCATACGGGGGCGGCCAGCATTCGCGAACGCCAGCAAGACGCTCAACCCGCACCGGCCACACCGGCCACACCCTGCGCTCGCGCTTTTGACTGCCGCTGGGTTTAGTGATCTGCTGCGACATTTACAGAGGAACTCAACATGATCATGCGCCTCTTCTCCCATGCTGCCCGTGGCAGGCCCTGCCCCAGCGCGCGACCGATTGAAGCAAACGGCCACCCCGGCACTCGCTTCGCACAACCGCCCGCGATAATGCGATCAAGCGCGCCGTCAAAGGTCGTATCACGCGTGGCTTCACTGGTGTTCGCGACGGGTATCGTCCTGTCACTGACCGCGCCGGTAACGTCGGCCGATGCCTTGCCCAGCCTCTCGTCGCTCGGCCTCTTCTACGGCATGTCCAAGGCGCGTTCGACGCCCGAGGGAGACCTCGCGGCCCGGATCGCGGAAGTTGACACCGCACTCTTTGCCGCGTTCACGAGTGGTCGGGCGGGCGAAGCCAGACGCCAACTCGCCAGGGGCCTCGCGCTAACCAGTCGCGGCACCTGGACTGAAACAGACGACTTCAGCGCATCGCTCGTGCTGCGCACAAGTAACGATTTCGTAGACCCGTCGCGACTGCTCACCGTGCGCCTTGGACAGATTTATCCCTCCACCCTGCTCAAAACCAGTCGCATCTCTGTCCAACTGGCGTTACATGAAAAGCGCACGGGCCGGCGCGGGCGTGGCGCGCCGGGCAAGAAATTGATGGACCTCGGCAATGTCCCGGACGCTGGCTTCGACCTCATTGCAGAACCAGCAGTCGCGGAGATAGATGTCAGCAAAGTCGCGGATGGCGATTACGAAATGTATGCGACGGTCATGAGCGAAGGCGCAGAAATTGGCACGACATCAGTTCTGATCTATGTCCGCAGGAATCTGGACACCCGCGTCGCTGCGCTGCGCGCAGGGGCGGCGTCTGCATCCGAGCGCCTGCAAGCGGATATCCTCTATCCGCTGGACTTCATGCGCAAAGTGAACGCCGGGATGGTGCCGTCGCGCGGCTTCGACATCGATGAGGAGATTGCCGCGGCAGAGTCCGTCGCCGAGGCGGCAAAAGCGAATAAGGATCCATTCACAGATCGTGCCGGCGACTTCGAACGCCACTACCTGCTATCGGCCGCGGGTGAAATCATGCCTTATCGGATCTTCGTACCTGCGGCATACGTTTCGTCCAATCCGACCAAAAGTAAAAACCAGAAAAAACGCCGGAAAGGCAAGCCGTTCCCACTCATCGTCGCCCTGCACGGACTCGGCGGCAACGAGGACTCCATGTTCCGGGAGTTTTACGGCATGAAGCCGCTCGCCGAGGAACGCGGTTACATCATGGTCGCGCCCATGGGCTATCGCGTTGACGGCGGATACGGATCGAGCCGCCGCGGCGACCCACGCCGGGGCGAACTGAGCGAAGCAGACGTGATGCAGGTGCTGGACCTTGCGCAGGAAACTTTCAACATCGACAAACGCCGCATCTACCTGATGGGCCATTCGATGGGTGCAATCGGCACCTGGCGGATCGCGGCGAAGCACCCCGACATTTGGGCCGGACTCGGCCCCATCGCAGGCCGCGGCGACCCCAATACCGCTGACACCATCAAGCATATTGCACAGGTTGTCGTGCATGGCGACGCTGACCGGACCGTGTCGGTCGAAGGATCTCGCCAGATGGTCAAGGCCCTGCAGGACGCAGAAGCAACCGTCAGCTACCTCGAAGTGCCAGGCGGCGGTCACAGTGACATCGCGCCGCAGAAGATGGCGGACATCTTTGATTTCTTCGACAAGCACAAGCGTAAGAGGCTCTGACAGTAGCCTCTGTCGATCCCGGGTTGACCACCTCACCGGCGCCAAGACGGCAGCATGGTTGGCCAGAGGCAGTCGGGCGGCAATACCCGCACGCACGCCTATGCTATCCACATCAATAAGAGCCACATCAATAAAAGCCGCGCGCCAACGTGGATGCGAAGGTTGTGCCAACACGCACAACCGAACAGATTTATCCCCACGCTTTGGTGCTCGCCCGCGCACAGGAGCGGCGCCTTAAGCCCAATGTTAGGGAGTAACACACCCGACGCGCTGCGCCCCGGAACCCGAGCCGTTTCGACTCGCAAAGAGGAGAGTGAGTGAACAAGAAGCACGCGATGATCTTCGTTGTCATCACCGCGTTCATCGACACAGTCGGGTTCGGTCTCATCATGCCGGTATTGCCGAACCTCCCGATGGAATTGACCGGCGGTGATCTGTCGTCAACATCTGCCGTCGCGGGCTACCTCGTCGTCAGCTTCGCCGCGCTGCAGTTTCTCGCGGCACCGATCCTCGGCAACCTGAGCGACCGCTTCGGCCGCAAGCCGGTTCTGCTCGCTTCCCTCTTCACGCTGGGCATCTATTACGTCATCTCGGGGCTGGCGACGACGCTGTGGGTACTCTTTCTGGGGCGTGTGCTGACGGGCTTCGCGAGCGCGACCTATTCCACTGCCAACGCCCTGATCGCGGACGTGACCCCGCCAGAGGAGCGGGCGCAGAATTTTGGTCTGCTTGGTATGGCATTCGGCCTTGGCTTCATCTTCGGCCCAACGCTCGGCGGTCTGCTCGGCGAATGGGACACGCGGGCACCGTTCTTTGCCGCCGCGGCACTTGCGTTCGTCAACACCGGCTATGGCCTCATTGTATTGCGCGAGACGCTCCCTCAGGAAAACCGCCGTCCGTTCGAACTGGCCCGTGCGCTGCCACACAACGCGTTGAAACAAATCGGCCGCTTTCCCATGTTGATCGGGCTTCTCGGCGTGATGTTCGTCTACAACATCGGGCACCACGTCTACCCGTCCAACTGGAGCTTCTACACGATGGAGAAGTTCGACTGGTCGCCGTTAGATGTCGGACTCTCGTTGGGTGTCGTGGGCATATTGATGGCATTTGTGCAGGGCTACCTGATTCGCATTGTGATTCCCCGCTTCGGGCCACAACGCACCGCGTTCATCGGCTTGCTGGCAGCCGCATCGGCCTACATCGGCATCGCACTTGCGCCGAATGGGCTTGTGCTCTACGCATGGATGCTGATGTCCGCGCTCTCGAACATGGTCGGCCCGGCCGTCTCGAGCATCATGTCGAATCAGGTGCCTGCGAACCAACAGGGCGAGTTGCAGGGTGTGAATGCGAGCGTCGGCAGCCTGGCCGCGATCATCGGTCCCTTCGCAATCACGCAGGTATTCACCTACTTCACCAGTGATTGCGCGCCCATCTACCTGCCCGGTGCAGGATTCCTGGTCGCCGCAGTGCTGGCGATAATCGCGATTTTCCTGTTCGCCGCCAACGTGCGGCACGTTGCCACGCCAACGGGCGGGACAGCAGACTCAGGGTGACGGCTCAATCCCTTGCACCCACCCACCCACCCACGACCTGACGCACGAAATGAACCCAATCGACCTATGAGCACCATCTACCCATGAGCACCATCGAAATCAACGATACGACCCTCTATTTTGAAACCCACGGCGCCGGGCCCGCAATCCTTCTGACCCATGGTTTCTCAGCGACCTCGCAGATGTGGCAGGGGCAGATCGATGCCCTGAGCAGCGAGCACACACTGATTCTCTGGGATATGCGCGGTCACGGCCGGTCCGCTTCGCCTGACGATCCTGACGCCTACTCCGAAGCTCACACAGTCGCGGACATGGCCGCGCTGCTCGACCACCACGGCTGCGAACAGTCGGTCATCGGCGGCTTGTCGCTGGGCGGGTACATGTCGCTTGCCTTCAACCTCGCGCATCCCGGGCGAACCCACTGTTTGCTGATCATCGACACCGGGCCCGGATACAACAGTGATCGTGGCCGCGACGCATGGAATCAGACCGCAAACGCGACCGGAGGCAACCTGGATGAGAAAGGGCTTGCCGCATTGACCGGCCGCAGCGTGGAGATGGCTGCAACCCAACACAAGAGTGCAGCGGGCCTCGCCCACGCGGCCCGGGGCATGCTGACGCAACACGACCCTTCCGTCATCCAGTCTCTGACCAACATCACGGTGCCGTCACTGGTTCTTGTCGGGGCGAACGACGAGCCGTTCCTGAAGGCAACCGATTACATGAGCGAAAAGATTCCAAACGCAAAAAAGGTCGTCATCCCGGATGCGGGCCACGCCTCCAACATCGACCAGCCCGTAGCATTCAACCGGGCGGTATCCGCGTTCCTTCATGACAACGGATTGTGAACCCGCACCGACTTTGGCATTCGCAGCGATGGCCCTGCACTGTAGCTACCGGGGTTTCGGCACGACCAGAAGCAGCACGGCCGCCAGAAGGCTGAGCGCAGCAAGAGTCAGGAAGGCAGCGTTGTAATTGCCGATGACATCAAAGCTATAGGATGTGGCAAGCGGGGCACCTGCGCCAAAGACGAGCGCAAACGGCAGCGCGGCGCTGCGCACCGCACCTAAGTGACGTCGGCCAAAATAGGAGGCCCAGATGACCTCCTGCAACGGGATCATGCCGCCCCAACCGAAGCCGAGCAGGACGAAACCGGCATAGGTCACCCAGATCGGGCCTGTGCTGACGCCAAACACAATCATGACGAGCGAAACGGCAGAAAGGGCTGACGAGATCGCCGCAAGCGGCGCGCCGCGGACACCGTCGATGAGCCATCCCCACACCGGCTTTGATGCAAAAGCCGGAATGCTGATGAGCACGATCATGAACGCGCCGGTCGAGCGCGAGAAGCCCGCGTCGGTCATGAACGGCAGCGTCTGCAGCAGCATGACCGGGATATTAATCGTGAAGAGCCCAAACGCGATCACGAGCCAATAGAAGGTAACGGTTCGCAGCGCCTCACGCCGGGTCAGCGAATTGGCAAAGTCGTCTTTGACGCGCTGGGCCGCGCTCGCAACCGCCGTTCCACCATCCGGTTCCAGCCCGTAATCTTCCGGTGAACGCCGCATCACGAGACAAATCGGCGTGATGACCAGCAAGGTACCAAGCCCCAACAGGTGCCAGGTGTCGCGCCAGCCAACCGCATCAATGGAGAACGTCACGAGCGGTGTCAGCACAATGCCAGCTGCAGAGACCCCCATGGCCGCAAAAGCGATCGCTCGCCCGCGAAAATTGACGAACCACCGGGAAAGCGTAACGTTGACAACGAAGTTGCCGACCAGCGACGCACCAATCGAAACCGCAAGACCGTTCAGCACGATCCAGTGCCAAAGACTCGTTACGTAGCCACTCAAGAAGAGCGCGATTGCAAGCAACACCGCGCCCGTCAGCATGAATCGCCGCGGACCGTAGCGATCGACTTTCGCACCGATCAGGAACCCCGCCCCCGCAGCGACGAACTGGCCAATCGTGCGAGAGATGGTGTACTCGGCCCGGGTCCACTCAAGTTCGAGCGTCATCGGCGTCAGGAACGGGCCGATTACGTAATTTTGCATCCCGGCAGCCGCAAACTGGGCTACAAAAGCAGCACCGATCAGCCAATAACCGAAGTAGATGGGGCGACGCGAAATCAACTGCGACATTGATCGCACCATCGGTTGAAAGGGTGAAGGGTGAAGGGTGAAGGCTGAGGGTTGAAAGGGTTGAAAGGGTTGAAAGGTTGAAGGGTTGAAGGGTTGAAAGACGGCGATGGTACCAGTTTCAGGGAGTACGGTGCCCTCTCCCGAAG
>Ga0114999_10002166_pt1 | contig 26346 bp, 28 predicted proteins | sample ArcticOcean_MG_C_3_FD_89820 | JGI IMG/M metagenome (GOLD analysis project Ga0114999, IMG submission 89820) | Marine microbial communities from western Arctic Ocean - ArcticOcean_MG_CB8_126 | ecosystem: Environmental > Aquatic > Marine > Oceanic | place: Arctic Ocean: Canada Basin | collected...
GCAACTACCCAAGGACAGGTATTACAGGAAAAGTTTACCAATAATCCATTTTCCATTTTTACATCATTTAAAGAAATCATCTTACCACTAATATCCATCATTTTGATATCTGCCAAAGGGATACTCGACCCAAGTTCAAGTTCACCAGCAAAAATTACTGACAGAAATAAAGTGATTGATAACTTATTAACTATTTTTTTCATAATTAAGCTCCTGATTTAAGCCATTAAAAATTACATCTAATTTAAATATTTAAGAACTGCTTTTGAAATTTGAATATCTTGAACAGCTACGCCTGTATGATCAGCGATAGTAATTTGTTTATCATTTTCTCTTTGTTTTGCCTTACCTTGAATTATGTCACCAATTTCAACTACGTCTTTCATAGAAAAACCATCTTTAATAGCTTGATGTATTTCACCTCTATCCACACATTGGGAACGGCTATCTGCAACTACAAGGTCAGCTTGAAATAGAATAGAAGATGCAATCTCTTGTTTAGTAAGCGTATCTGAACCCATTGCTGTAATATGTGTTCCTGGATTAACCTTTGTTACAATTGGAGTATCACTTGGTGTGCAGGTCACTATCAACTGGCATCTTTCTATTATATCATTGATATTTTTAGTGATAGTTATATCAAAATTACTTTTAGAAAAATCTTTCTTATATTTTATTAATGATTTTTCGTTCCTTCCCCAAACTATTACTGATTTACAATCAATGATACCATTTAAATATTCTAATTGCATTCGAGCTTGAACACCTGTCCCAATAATACCAATATGTTTTACCTTGCTCGGAGCTAAATATTTTGCAGAGATCGCCCCAGCTACAGCAGTTCGAACATCAGTAAGAAAGGATTCATCATTTAGAATTGCCTTTGGCTCTCCTGTCTTCTGATCATAGACAAGCATCATCCCATTACCATTTGGTAGTCCTAGATTTGTATTATGAAAAAACCCTGATGCAATCTTAATAACATACACTTCATCATTTTTTATATATCCATACTTAATATGAACATCCCCAGGTGGAGAATCAAAATGTAGTTCACCCACAGGAGGAACAATAACATCTCCTTTTGAATAAGCTACGAAGCCTTTTTCTATCTCTTGAACTAAGTTAATTTTAGTTAAAACAGATTTAATTTCATCTAGGGAAAAAATACGCATTATAAAATTAATTTTAAGACTTCTGAGCTAATATTTCCACCACACATGACAATGACAACGGTTTGCCCTGTTAAATCTTCTTTCTTTTTTAAAAAACCTGCTATAGCTGTACCAGCAGCTCCTTCAATTAGTTGATGATGTTTTATTATTCCAATTCGAATTCCATCTGCAATTTCACTTTCATTGACAAGTATAAATTCATCAATAATATCTTGGCATAACTTAAATGTTATAGAACCAATTTCAACGCCACCTGCTGTTCCATCAGAAAGTGTATCCTTAGATGGTAAATCTAATTGTTTACCAGCTTTCAAAGATTCATACATAACACATGAGTTTTCTGGAGAGACTCCAAAAATATTAATATTTTCATTCATGGATTTTAAATACCCTCCCACTCCAGAGATTAGTCCGCCTCCACCAACGGAAATAAATACGGAATCTACCGAATTAAGCTCATTGAAAATTTCTAGACCAAGAGTCCCTTGCCCTGAAATAATTGTGGGGTCATTGTATGGCGAAATATATGTGGCACCTGTTGTTCTAGAAATTTTTTGAGCATGCTCCTCAGCATTAATGCAATCATTGCCAAAATATTCAACTTCACCACCAAGGTTCTGAATATTTTCAACTTTATTTTTATGAACATTTTCAGGAACAACAATTTTCCCTTTTATATTAAGAATAGACATAGCAAGAGAACATGCAGCACCATGATTTCCAGTAGAAGCGGTAACAACTCCACTCGCCCTTTCATTCTCATTGAGTGAGGTCATTTTACTTACAGCGCCACGAAATTTGAAAGATCCTGTTTTTTGTATATTATCAAGTTTTAGATAAACATTACCATTTATCATTTCACTCAAGTAAGGTGAATGTTCTAATGGAGTATTTCTAATATGAGGTTGCGATCGATCAAACGAATTTTCTACATCTTTTGGAAAAGAAATCATAAAGTTTTTAAGATTGGGGTTATAAGATCAAGAGCCGCTTCTAGATCAGTAGATTTAGCACCATAGCCAAATCTAAGGTAATGATCCATTCCATACCAATCACCTGCCACTAACAATACATTAGCTTCGTTACGAACTTTCTCAACTAATGATGTTGAATTAATATCCCAATTATATCGAACAAATGCCATTGCACCAGCTGAAGGTGGGATAAAACTAATTTGTTGATCAAAAATATTAATCCACTTTTGAAAAACGCTTAAATTTTGTGTTAATGCATCACGTGTTCTATTTAAAGTAATCATTCTATTATCAGGGTGTAATACATGCGCTCCAATTAAATCACTCAAGCGACCAATAGCTATAGTAGTATAATCATGTGTAGCCCAACATTCTTGGATATACTCTTTATTAGAAACAGACCATCCTAGACGCAACCCTGGAAGGCCGTAAGCTTTTGATAAACCACAATTAACTATAGTTTTAGAATAATTTATATCCCAAAATGAAGTGCATTCCTTACGATTAAGTTCTGCGCCACGATAAACTTCATCACATAATATCCAAGCATCTACTTCTTTCGCTATATCACCAATTGCAAATACTGTTTCTTTTGGCAAAACTGATCCAGTTGGATTATTTGGATTGCAAATACAAATCATTTTTGTTTTATCAGTTACTAGAGATTTTAACTCATCAATATCTGGTTGCCAATTTGATGACTCTTGTAAAGCGAATGTTTTCACATTTACTCCTAAACCTCGTGCAAACCCATAAATCTGCAAATAATTTGGAACCATGTATATCATCTCATCACCAGAGTTGAGTAAAGACATTATTGCCACCATATTAGCCTCTGCTGAACCATTAAAAGCTTGAATATTATCTGGATCTGCTCCTTGATAAATACTTGAGATAGATTCTCTTAATTCATTTGAGCCTTCAGTAAAACCATAAGTTAATTCAGTATTTGCAATCTTATCTATAAACTCAGGTTCAAACAAAGTTTTAAAAGTACCAGGGTGTACTCCACTTTCAGAAAGATTATAATCAACTTTATTTTCCCATGTAGACTGTTGTCTTTCTAATTGAAACTTTTCAAAGTTCATGATTTTATTGCCTTTATTATTGCCGATTCAAATCGATCTTTATTTTTTTTCATTTCCCAGTAATCAGATAAATTTCCACTTTTATCATATACTATTGTGAAAGGTAATGCACCTGACCATTCTCTACTTATTTCATTGATGAAATTATTATCATTACCTTCTTCTTTAATAAAAGAAAGACCTTTAACATCTTTTTCTATTAAAAATGCCATAACCTCTTTCTCCCTATCTAACCAATCGGCACTTACAAAGTAAATCTGCATTCCTTTTTCTTTATATTTTTCAGACAGATCTACAATCATAGGAAATTCTTCGATACAGGGGGCACAATAAGTAGCCCAGAAGTTGATTAAAACTGCTTCACTACCTTTATGTTTATTAATCTGATTAGTTATATCAGATGCGTCTACAGTTTTAAGCTTTAGACCTGATTTATCACAGCCAAAAATAATAATTAATAGAAGAGGTAATAATTTTTTCATTAATTTAATTTCCAACAATAAAAATTGCATTCCCAAAAAGGAGTTTTCCATTATACCAAAAACCTCTAAATAATGGATTATCTGCCATATAAATTATACTACCTCGACCTAGCTCTTCTACTCCAAAAACCATAGACTCACGAAAATTCTCTTGAGCCTTATATCCAACAAAACCACTGACTATTGATGTTGAATCAGTAACTGTTCCAACATTCCATCCATTATGTAAATAAGCATAGCGATTATTACGAAGTTTAAGAGAAAAATATTCATCATCATATCCAAATGCTAAAGGATGGCTCTTATCCATGTTAACTTTTATGATTGAACCATATGCATTTTGACTCAATTCCGACCTCTGACGATCTTTATATGGGCGCAATCTTTCCAATAATTCTCGTTCATTATTTCTTTTTTCTGATGATTTTTTCTCATCATCAGTCGCAAATTTTTTAAGGCCAAAGTCTTTTTGATCAACAAACTTATCTAGGGAAGATTCCATTACTACAAGTTTACCTCCAGAACGGACCCAATTTTTTAATTCCATTAAAGCATCTTGATCTAAATAATTATGCTTTCCGCCAGGTAAAATCAAAATATCAAAGTTATGTTTAGGTATTTGTGTAAAATAATCACTTCTTAAAACAGTGACTGGAAATTCTATCTGTCTTTCAAAAAAATGCCAAACCTCACCATAACGTGAGCTACTTACTCCATCACCTGAAACTAATCCAATCTTTGGCCTCTTTACAACACGCATTGAAGAAGAACCAAAGTCTTTTCCTTTTGATACGAACCCCGTATTAACAGCAACAAGTGTACGATCTAACTTTTTGCCAGCTTTTTTAATGATTTCATCAAATTTAGAACCATGTTTTTCATTACCTTTTCTAGTAATAACTAAAGTACCTCTGTCAAACTCACGACCTTGAATACTAAATGGTTCTTCCGAGACTCTTGAAACAATATCATTCTTAAATAAATTAGCGAGGAATCTGACGTCATTGATACCTTTCCATGGAAGTAAATAAGCGTAAGGAGATTGGTCAACAATTTCATTTCTAGGAGAAAAATATTGAGCGTTTGAATATTTAATATCACTTTTTACTGCATATGATTCAAGGCCGAAGACGTATGGTATTGACCATGCAGTTATATCGTAAGTCAATGTATCTCTTAAGGTCGTTTCAGGTTCAAAAAGAATTTGAACCAATACCGATTTAGCCTGTTTTGCAGAAATAATCATATCACCTTTTGATACTTTTAACTGCTCAGTTTTTCCTTTAAGATAGCTAAAACCTTTAATGGATTTTGATGTACTTGCTAAACCATGCTCAATGCCATTGGTATCAAGCCAGTTTTTAAGATCTTTTATTTTATCTTTATTATTAGTCTTAGATATAATATATGCGGTGTATTTACCGGATGGGTTTTTCTTACCTTCTTCAAAAAATCTAGAGAATTCTAATAACATCTTATCCACATTATTAGATGCTACTTCAATGGTAGATAAACCAGTTGTATAATGATGCGTTAATCGATCTTTTAAAGTGAGTGTATCACCATCTTCAGTTTGGACAGCTAAACCACCTCTGCTATGTCCAGCTTGTTCATATGTCATACCAATAGCGCCATTGTAAGTGGGATAGGTATCACCATAACTAGGATACAGTAGGTCAAAGACTTCTTTGGTAAAATAAAGCCAACTATTCTTATCAAAATATTTTGAATGATTCTTTCCAATCATCGTTTGCAATTCTCTTTGCCAATCAGTTATATACTCATGAAAAGGTTCCGCTGCTGGAGCAAAATAATACGGACTATTTACACCTTGTTCATGGAAATCTACATGTATGTGAGGAAGCCATTGATTATATAATTTAATTCTAGATTGAGATTCTATTTGTGTTTGCCAAGCCCAATCTCTATTTAAATCAAAATAGTAATGATTAGTTCTACCACCAGGCCAAGGTTCCATATGTTCTATGGAAAGAGGATCTGCATCTGGCCACCTATTTGCTGTCATCCTAAACCAATTTGCATATCTATCTCTACCATCAGGATTGATACATGGATCAAGGATAACTATTGTATTTTTTAGCCAAGTTTGAGTTTCTTTGTTCTTTTTATTGGTTAAAGCATAAAGGGTTTTCATGGCAGCTTCTGTTGAATTCGCTTCATTACCGTGGACATTATAACTCAGCCAAACTATACCTACTTTTCTATTAGATGTTTGGCCTTTAATAACGCCTGCTCTCTTAAGGTTATCCATACGAATATCCTCAATCATACTCATATTTTCTTCACTTGATATTACTGCCACTAATAAAGGACGCTGCTCATATGTTTTACCATAAGAAATTAATTTTACATTTGATGATGCATTTGAAACATGTTCAAAATAGGAGACAACTTTATGATGGAAAGTAAAATTATCACCAAGTTCATAACCTAGGAAAGCTGCTGGAGATTTAATGTCATTACCATACAGAGATGAGATAAATAAAAGAATGCTAATTGTTGTTTTACGCATTAATGCTCCTCAAAAATCTTAAGTTAGAAATTATGATAGTAAAATATTCATCAGAAATAAAATTAGAGGCTTTTCATCAGATTTTTTTTGATAATAGCTGATGCCGTTAATAACCCTGAAAAAAGTGCGCTTGTAAGACCAACGGTTGTTATATCTTGACCTGTCAAAAATAAATTTTTAATTCCAGATTTTGGTCTTATCCAATTCTGTCTAAATCTTTTTGAAGAATGGTCTAGGCCATACATTTCCCCTTTTGGATAATGAGCCATATCTCTAACTGTTAGAGGGGTTGATAATTCATAATAATCCATAGCATTCTCAATTTGTGGTACATGTTTATAAACAACTTTTAATATTTTTTTAGATATTAACTCTTTAAAATTTTCATACGATTCACCACGTTTTTTCCATGGCTTTTTTTCCCATTCTTTGTACCAATCCCATCGACCAAGTGTTATGGCTTCCATCGTGGCACAACCTGGATGATTTTTATTCCAAGCAGGGTCTTTAGCAGATGGAAATGATATATAAACTACAGGAAATTCACCATTAGGGTCAGATTGGTAATTAATAACATTTTGGTCATGGTCATATCCAGGATAAATCCAAAGATTTGTTGTTTTAAGATTTAATTCTTCTGCGGTTTTATTTAATCCCATGTAAAGACAAACGTAGCTTTCTGTTGGCTGAACTTTATTTAATTTTGATTTTTGTTTCTCATACTTAGAATAGTTTCTCAAAAAAGTATTAATTGTATTAACAAGCCCTGCACTGCTCACCACTTTATTTGCCATTAGTTCATCACCATTCTCAAGCCTTACACCAATCGCTTTATTACGTTTAACTATTATCTCATTTACATCAGCATTTACGACAACTTTTCCCCCTAAAGATTCTATAAGATCTGAGGCATGCTCAGCTATCATTCTTGAACCTCCGATAGGATAATTAGCGCCATCTAAATAATGACGTGCAACCATTGCATGCATAGCAAAACTACTTCGTTTGGGGGGTAACCCATAATCACCCCACTGTCCAGAAAGAACACTTTGAAGTTTTTTATTACTAGTTACTTCGCCTAGAACCTCATTAGTTGTTTTATCAGAGTTCTTAAAAAAACTTTTTGTCATTTTTCTACCAACTAATAGATATAACCATTTAGGAATGAGCTTACTTGCAAAAAAAGTTTTGGCATTTTTTGATTGCGCATTTAAAAGACTTACATAATTAGTAATTGCCGATGTTTCTTCCGGAAAATATTCAGATAATTTTTTGATAAAATTTTCTTTTGGAGCAATAAAATCATATGACTGATCAGGAAAAATTATGCGATCATAATTTTGATCCATCTTTGCCCATTCAAGATTCCCTGCTGTAATTTTATCAAATAATTTACGTGTGTGCAATTTTTTATTATGCACTTCACCAATGTAGTGGATACCAACATCCCATTCATATTGCTTCCTTTTGAAAGTATGCGTAAAACCACCTACTTTGAAATGTTTCTCTAGAACCAACACCTTGAAATTATTTTGCGCAAGCAGAGCCGCAGTTGTTAGACCACTCATTCCTGACCCAATTATGATTACATCAAATTTTTCACTTTGCAATTCAGATTTATATGAAATCCATTTTTTCATACTAATCTCCCAGCTGAGGAAATTTAAAACGTAATAATGGTGATGGAGAATGAGATTCAATCATAATATTTGAAATTTTTTCAACAATTTCAGGATAAATCAAAGCTACATTGTTTTGTTCCTGAAGATCTGAGCTTAGATCATAAAGCTCTATGGACATATTACCTTCAAAGATATTCTTTCTAATCCCTTTCCAGTTTCCCATTCTTACAGCCTGTTGACCTTTATATGCCGGGAATTCCCAATAAAGGTAGTCATGGCTGACTTTTTGATAATTTCCAAGTAAAGTAGCCTTTATGCTAATTCCATCTATATTTTTAGGGGGATCAATGCCAATTATATCACAAAACGTTGGCATCATATCTTGAAAAGCAGAAATTTGATTTGATTTTGAACCTGACTTTATTTTTCTGGGCCAACTTGCAATCATTGGTACTCTTATACCCCCCTCGTTAACAAATCCTTTTGCCCACCCAAGACCTGTTTTAAAAGGTTTAGCGCTTTCAAAGAATTGAGTATCTGCACCTCCTGTATAAGTAGGACCGTTGTCACTAGTAAAAATAATTAGAGTATTCTTGAATTGACCAATTTCTTTTAATTTATTTATTAGGTCTCCCACCTGTTCGTCTAAATAAGAAATCATTGCTGCATACGTTGCTCTTGGCGTCTGGTTTGGAAAATATGATTTTCCAGTATAAGGCTCTTCATCGCCTAACTTTCTTTTATAGTAATCAACCCATTTTTTAGGTGCCTGAAGTGGAACATGCGGAAGAGGTGATGCATAATAAAGAAAAAATGAATTTTCTTTATTATCTTCTAAAAAAGTTAATGCTTCATTATGCATTAGCTCAGGAGCATAATCGTTCAAATGAAAATCAGCATAACTAGATTCATCATTAGGATCTACACCTTCTTTGAGATTTGCATGAGGAGGAATATTCTTATTATTTAGTAAATGTCTTTCTTCATTCCTCCATAAATGCATAGGGAAAAGTGTATGAGCTTGGCGTTGGCAGTTATAACCATAAAAAAAATCAAAACCCTGCCGGTTAGGTAGACCTTCAGTTGTGGGTGCTCCAAGACCCCACTTACCGACCATGCCCGTTACATAGCCCGCAGACTTAAATACTTCTGCAATGGTGATTGTGCTATCTGGGATGGGGCGCTGCCCCTCTAAAAATGGATTATCGAACATGGCCTGATAATTCCAAGTATCACCTCGTTCTTTCCACTCATCATTTCCTCGAATTGGAGTATGACCTGTATGTTGACCCGTTATAAATACTGATCGAGAAGGGGCACAGACTGGTGACCCAGAATAATGGTCTGTAAAAATCATGCCATTCTTTGCTAAAGCATCTATATTGGGTGTTTCTATTACCTTTTGACCAAAAATACCCAACTCACCATAACCCAAATCATCTGCTAGAATATAAATAACATTAGGTCGCTCTTCTAATTTATTACAGGAAATAAATAAATTATTAAGTGCAAATATTATTGAATATAATAATATTAATTTAAAGTTATGCATTATTATCTATATTTATCAAATGTATCAATGGCGCGCTTACTGTTTTGGCGTTTTGTCATCCATAATGACCGCTTTAATGTCACTTCCCAATTAAAAAGTTTTTTATACAATTTTTTGACTTTTTCAGGACGTTTGCTAGCCAAATCATATGCTTCGATAGGGTCTTTGGCAATATTAAAAAGCATTGCAGGGCGATCGGGCAACCGAATCAATTTCCAATCACCATCCCGAATGGCGGCCCTAGTTTCTTTCTTCCAATAAAGTGTTTTATGTGGACGATAATTTTTCTTTCCATTTAGAAAAGGAATTAGACTAACACCATCTACGTTTTTTAAATCATTTTTATCTCCCCCTGCTACATCCACAAAAGTGGGCAAAAGATCAAATGTGCTGATTGGATCGTCAAAGGTGCTACCTCCCTCAAACCTATTACCATAACGTAATAAAAAAGGAACCCGAATCCCCCCTTCTAAATGGGTGCCTTTTACACCACTCAATGGATAGTTGGAAGAATCGTTAATCCACGCGCCTCCATTATCGTTTGAAAAAACGATTAAAGTATTTTCTGTTAGACCTAGCTCTTCTAATTTATCAATAATCTGGCCACAGGCTCTATCCATGGCTTTGGTCATTGCATAAAGTTGCTGACGCTCTTGAGTAAGTCCAATATTACCATCAGGGAGATCATTCTCTAGGTAATTCATTGGAGTATGAACAGCATTGAAGGATACAAAGAGAAAAAATGGCGTATCCTTATGCCGTTCAATAACTTCCAAAGCTTCATCTGCCATAGCATCTGTCAGATAGCCTTTGTGCTCCTTAAAGTTTTTATAATCTCTTTCCCACTTTCTCAGAGGATCATTTGGAGGAGAATTATAAGGCCAATAAGAACGGGCCCCTCCACGGAAACCATAGAATTCATCAAAACCACGTTTTAGAGGATGATAGCGATCCGCACCACCCAAGTGCCATTTACCTAAGTAAATGGATTTATATCCAGCTTTTTTAAGGTAATCTGCAATAGTCTGTTGATCTAATGGTAAACCCATATCAGCACCCGTAAGACCGGCAGGGCTCATGGCGGTGGGTACATTATTCTCTTCTACTCCAAAACGCTGTTGATAACGACCTGTTATTAATCCTGCTCGAGAAGGACCGCAGACGGCAGCTGTTGTGTAGGCTTGGGTAAACTTAACGCTCTTACTGGCCAGTATATCTAAGTTTGGTGTATCAAATTTGGTACTACCTTGGAATCCAAAATCTGCATATCCAGCATCATCAGCAAATAAGAAAACAATATTAGGAGAATCATTTTTTTGACTAAAAATCAAACTGAGAGTTATTTGAATCAGAATGAATTTGGTTATTTTTCTCCACTTCCTCATGCTTGAAGATAATGGACAATTAGTTAAGTCAAAAAGAATTAACTAGCATACTTTGCTTTTCTATGATCTGAAGCTCTTTTATTTGCATCTAATTCCATTTTACGTAGTCGTATTGAATTTGGAGTCACTTCTACGAGCTCATCCTCAGCAATAAATTCTATAGATTGATCTAAAGATAATTTCTTTGAGGGACGCAATACTACAGTTGTATCTGAAGAGGCCGCTCTCATATTTGTAAGCTTTTTCTCTCTTGTAATATTAACAGAAAGATCTTCAGTCCTATTTCGCTCACCAATAATCATTCCATCATATACTTCTGTACCAACCTCAATAAAAAGCTCACCTCTATCGACCATTCCTAAGCAGGCATAAGTTGTTACTTTTCCTTTTCGATCAGAAATAATTGCGCCACTTATTCGTTGAGGGATTAAACCAAACCAAGGTGCATAACCATCAAAAAGTTTATTCATTATACCCGCCCCTTGAGTATCAGTTAAGAATTGACTCCTAAAACCAATTAAGCCTCTTGAGGGTATAATAAAATCCATAGAAACTCTTCCATGACCATGATTTACCAAATTTTCCATTCTTCCTTTACGAATGGATAGTTTTTCTGTCACTACACCAACTTTATCTTCTGGTATATCTAGAAAAACCTTTTCCATTGGCTCCATAGTCTTACCATCTTTTTCATGAGTAATAACACGTGGTTTTGAGACCATAAACTCATAACCTTCTCTTCGCATGGTCTCAATCAGTACGGCCATCTGTAATTCACCTCTTCCACGAACTTCGAATACATTTGTACGATCTGTTTTATGAACTTGCAAAGAAACATTCCCCAATATTTCTCTATCCAAACGTTCACTAATATTTCTAGAAGTAAGGTATTTTCCTTCTTTACCTGCAAAAGGTCCATTATTTACATAAAATAACATAGAAACAGTTGGATCGTCAATTATGATACGTGGTAGTGGCTTAGGGTTTTCATTAGAGGATATAGTATCACCTATCGTAACACCTTCAAGACCTGCTACTGCAATAATATCTCCAGCCTCCAGTTTTTCAACTTGAATTTTCTTAAGACCTTCAAAAGTATATAAAGCAGAAAATTTTTGATTATTACGAATTCCATCTTCGCCGCAAAGTGAATAAGCATGATTCATTGATAAAGTCCCATGGTTTAATCTTCCAATCGCAACCTGACCAACATATGAATCGTAGTCTAAATTTGTAACTAAAAATTGAGGAATATGGCTATCATCTGCTACCGGACCTTTGATATTATTTAAAATAGAATCAAACAATGGCTTAAGTGATGTTGAACCATCATTTAAATCTTCATGAGCTACGCCTTCTTTAGCAATAGTATAAAGTATTGGAAAATCAATTTGATCGTCATTCGCATCAAGATCAATGAACAAATCATAAACTTCATTAACAACTTCATCTATACGAGCATCCGATCGATCAATTTTATTTATAATAACAATAACAGGTAAGTTTTTCTCTAGGGTCTTTTTTAGTACAAATCTTGTCTGAGGTAATGGTCCCTCACTTGCATCAACAAGCAATAAAGCTCCATCAACTAAATTGAGACTTCGTTCGACCTCACCTCCAAAATCAGCATGGCCAGGCGTGTCCATAATATTTATTTTAATACCTTTATAATGGACGGCTGTATTCTTGGCCGTAATTGTAATGCCACGTTCTTTTTCAAGATCCATGGAATCCATAATACGACTTTCAACCTCCTGGTGAGCCTTAAAAGTTCCAGATTGGTTTAAAAGTCCATCCACCAGGGTAGTCTTCCCGTGATCAACATGGGCAATGATGGCAATATTTCTAAAATTATTTTTTCTCATTAATTATTTTCTTTCAATCAGTGATTTTCACTTCAAATAAAGCCTGTGAATTTGGTAATTATAAATGATATAATGAATCTAAATAGTCAAATAAAAGATCTTCAGCTAATTAGGTAAATATCTAGAAGAGGCAGGCTTAGCTTCCTTTTTTCTGTTTAATTCATAATATTTGATCTTTTTGGATATTACCTTCCTACAACCTCTTTAAAGTATAAAAGCCAGCACTTACTTTAATTATTTTCATAATTACCTCATTAATTCAACAGCTATCAACCTAACTGCAATTAAGGTAAGTGCAAATCGAAAAAGAGTTTGAAATATAGATTCTGGAAGTTTACCTAACATTTTTTTTCCAAATTTTGTCCCAAAGTAAACTGCAATAACTAATGGTAATAAAACTTTCCAATCAGTTATATAATTAACATTGAATAAAAATATAAAAATTGGAATTTTTCCTAAATGTCCAAGTGCTTGGCATACTGCTTTTGTAGCAATTATTGAATGTTTCTTTAAATCTGAATTAATAAATAAAGGTGCAATTAAAGGGCCAGCAGCACCTACAAAAACAGTGACCAAACCACTGAGCCCACCCATCCAAAGAAAAGCCTGGTCTGAAACAGATTTACCTTTTTTACGTATATAAAGAAACCAAATAATATAAAGACCAATTAATGGTTTTAAATAATCTATTTGAATTTGATCGGCTGATGAAACTTTATAAAATTGCATTAAAAAATAAATTATTATACTAGCTAAAATTAACCCTGGAATAATTCCTAAAAAGTATTTCTTAAGAATCTTTGTTTCTATATGTTCTCGATACACTGTTAATCTAGTAACATTACTCACTAATTGGATAATTCCATGGTATGCAACTACAAGGTAACCTTCTGGCATTATAATTGCCATTACTCCAAGTAATGTGATACCCCCGCCCATTCCAATAATGGCTGATAACATAGAGGTTAAAAAAGCTGCAAGAATTAAAGCAAATGACTCGACCATAGTGCTAAATTTAAGCTAATATTTAATGAAAATGTTTTGTTTGAAAAATTTTAATTAAAAAATTATTTATGTTTATAAAAAACCCTGCACAATACCATGGAACATCTAATAAAAGGCCCTTTTTTGAAGGATGGTATCATAAAATAACAACAGCAAAAGGCCAATCTATTGTTATGATACCTGGAATTTATCGAAGTGGATTAATAGATTATGAGACTGCCTTTTTAATGATTTATAATGGAGAGAATGGAAAAGTCGATTACATAACATTCTCTCCAGATGAATTCATCTGTGATCCATATAAATATGAGCTAAAATTAGGCGATAATACTTTCTCATTAAATGAAATCAAATTAAATATTAAAACCAGTTTAATTGAAGCAAAAGGGCATGTTAAAAATGACAATATAAAACCTTGGCCTGTCTCAATTTTAGAACCTGGATGTATGGGTTGGTATGCTTATGTCCCAACCATGGAATGTTTTCATGGAATTTTAAGTATGGATCATGATTTAAAAGGAAAAATTGAAATTAATAGCCAATCATACTTATTTGATAATGGAAAAGGATACATTGAAAAGGATTGGGGTAAGAATTTTCCTAAAAATTGGATATGGGCTCAATCAAATCATTTTGAAGTGCCAGGTCTAAGTCTTTCAGCTTCATTAGCAACAATTCCTTGGCGTAAATCAGAATTTTCAGGATTTATTGTTGGTGTTCAAGTAAATGATATTTTATATCAATTTACACCTTACAAAGGATCTAAAATTAATTTAGTAAAGTATGATGAGAGAAAAATTACTTGGCACCTACAACAGGGAAATATTAACCTCCAAATAAAAATTTATAGAGGTTCTAAAACTGGCATGTTATTTGCACCAGATAAATTCAACATGGAAAAAAAAGTAGCAGAATATCTTGATGCAAGAATACAGTTTAAATTAAAAAAAGGAAAAGAAACGATTGCTGAAGGAGACTCTTCACATTGTGCTTTAGAAATAATAGGCGATACTAAAAGCTTAATAGAAAATTTTAAATAACTTTATTTAAGGTTGTTGACGTGTAAATACCGGTGAATTAATACTAGATAAGGATTTATCATAACTGTAGCCACCGAAATCAAAATGAAGAATATCATTAGGGTTGTTTATTTGGTTTTTAATAATAAATCGCGCCATCATTCCTCGTGCTTTTTTTGCAAAAATAGATATAATTCTCACTTTTCCATTTTTAATCTCTTTAAAAATAGGAGTAATAATTTCAGCAGATAATGCTTTATTATTTACTGATTTGAAGTATTCAACTGAAGCGCAGTTAACAACAAACTTTTCAACATGACTTTCTAATTCTAGACTTAAAGACTTAGATAACTTTTCGCCCCAAAACTCATAAAGGTTATCACCCTTACCATTTTTTAATTTAGTACCCATTTCTAAACGATAAGGCATAATAAGATCAAGTGGTTTTAGTATACCATAAAGGCCAGATAAAATACGCGTATGGTCTTGTGCAAATAATACTTCATTTTCACTTAATGAATCAGCATCTAGACCAGTGTAAGTATCGCCCTGAAAAGTAAAAATTGCTTGTCTTGAATTATTACTTGAGAATGGAGTTTCCCAATTTTGGAACCGTTCCCAGTTTAACAATGAAAGATTTTCACTTATACCCATTACATCCATTAAGGTTGGAGGATCAAAACTCTTAAGAATTGAAGCCAGTTTATCTGACTGGTTTAAATAATCAGGCTGAGTTGAGTTAAAGTCATGTCCAAAACAATTTTTGGACAGTTTTTTAGCAGGTGATAAAACAGTAATCATATTAAGTGATTTTTTTATTAGTAAGTTAAATAAAAAATTAGTCCATTCATGACTATTTGAGAGATTGCAGGTAAAGCGTGGCTAATATTGTTTTTAACTTTAATATGAGTTGCTACAGCAGCTAGCATCATGAAAACTAAACCGGCTGCACCAGTTAAAATGATAAGCCTTTCATCTAAAATAAGCATAAGAGCAAAAGATAATTTTAAAATACCTACAAGGTCTCTTAACCAATCTGGATAATTATAACTTTTAAATTCTTCAATTATATTATCATATCTTATTACCCAAACAAAGAATATTGAAATAGCTACAAGAATTTTTAAAATTAGTAAGAGGTATTGTTCCATATGAACCTTTCGATTATTATTTTGTTAATGATAAAATAATTAAAATTTCTTTTTTTAATTTAACTATGATTGAAAATGAGAAGCATCAGGTATTGGAAACTGATTGTTTAATATTTTATCAAATATTCCATCAAGAATTTTTATTCGGTCAGTCTCAGCATTTGTTGAGATTAGCATTAACTCAAATTCTGAAGGTAAACTTATACCTTCAAGTAACTCAAAAGAGGCCACTTTTTTTAAGTGACTATCCAAATTTGAAGTTATTCCTAGCATCAACAATATTTTTAAATATTTATCCTTTAAAATTTCAAACTTTTCTGAATAATGATTAATTTTACTTTTGCTAAATTTTACATCACCAATCAATAGTTCACCATCAAGTAATTGAGAATTAAGTTTAAAAATATTTCTTCCTTTAGTTATAATATCCATTCTACCATCTGAATACTTTTTAACTATCTTTAATATCTTCATTGAGCAACCAAACTCTGCTAAAGCATTATTGTTTTGATAAATAATACCAAACTCACTTTTATCTTTTGCACAATCTGAAATTAAATTTTTATATCGTTCTTCAAAAATATGTAATGGTACAATTTTTGTAGGAAATGAAACTAGACTAAGTGGAAATAGCTTTAAATGACTCATTTTATAAATTTAGGATTTAGATACTTTAATTGTATCACCCATAATCTCAATAATATATTGATCTAGTTTTGTGTTTGCTGGACCTTTTGTTGGCACGCCAGAAAGATTGAATTCTGAACCATGGTTAGAACATCTAGCAGATCCATTACTAAAAGCATCAAGGCTTGCGCTTGCATGTGTACAACGTCTACTAAATGCTAAAATTATATTTTCAGACTGTCTGTATAAAAGTATCCCATTTGAATCAAAACTATTTCCTTGTGTAGCTACAGAGCCACCAACTACTTTTAATTTATCAAAAGGAATTTGGTTTAAATCAAACATAGCAAATTCTTCATTAATATCAATGAAATCATCATCAACGATAGCGTCATCACCTACATCTTCACAAGATTGCAATGTTGACAAAAGTAGCGGCGAAGTACACAACATAGCAAATCGACAAGCTTCACCAATAAATTTTCTTCTTTTCATTTTAAAAACCTTTTAATTACTAAAAAAGACTTGTAAATATATATATAAAATAATAATTTATCAACATAAATATCGCTCATATCGCTTATTTAATTAATTAGGAGTACTTATATGAAAAATATTCTATTAGCAAATTGTTTGGCTTTCCTTGTTGGTTGTGACCTACCTACCGTTGAAAATAACTCTGCTAAAGTTATTGTAGGTGAAGTTATAATGGAAGATTTTGATTCAAAAAATTTACTTAACTGGAAAATAGTAAATGATACTGTAATGGGTGGGCGTTCTGATGCTACTTTGAAAGTAAAAAATAATTTACATGGTATCTTTAATGGTTACCTTTCTCTGCAGAATAATGGTGGTTTTTCATCAATTAGAGCATATTATCCTCCAGATTTAACAAATCTTAAATCTATAACTATTAGGGTGAAAGGTGATGGTAGGCAATATAGTTTCCGCGTAAGAGGAAATACATCAAATTGGGCTTCATACACTCATTCATTTGATACGGTTGATGGTGAATGGATTGAGAAGGAATTAAAAATTGATGACTTTTATCCAGTATATAGAGGATATTATTTAGATGATATGCCACTATTATCCGAAGTGGTAATTAAAGAAATTGGAATTATGCTTTCAGATAAACAAACCGGTCCATTTGAACTTAAAATTGATTGGATCAGAGCTAAATAGTATTTGAATAAAATAATAAGTGTTTTTAGTGAGCTTCCACAGTCACATATTGTAGCAACATGTATCACCTTAGTTATAATTGGGGTACTTCTCTACTTGCAATATGCCAACAATTGGTCATTTGATAAAAAGTCATTCAGCCCTCTATTATTTATACCCCTAATAATTGAACTAGTTTATCAATTATCTACACTAATTGATGGGACCTGGTCTTACAAATCAAGTTTACCATTAGAGTTTTCTTACATTACCAGTCTTAGTGTATTAACCTATCTAGTTTTTAATCACAAAAAAGTTAATGGGTGGTTATATTTTGCAGGAATCTGGTCAGCTACAGCTGCTTTCATAAATACAATAATGTTTGGTAATGAGCCTTGGTACATATTTTTGAGGTATTATGGCCACCATGGAATTTTACTATTTTTTGGGTTGCGCTCACTGTTTTGGGATTTTAGACCAAGGTTAAATGATTATTTTAGGTCTATTGCATTAACCGTATTTATTTTAATATTTGTTCATATAATTAATTTCATAATTGGCACTAATTATATGTTTACATATTCAAAACCTAATGGAGCAAACTTTTCTCAACTAATGCCTGAATGGCCGGATTATTTAATCCTTATTCTTAGTCTTGGAGTTTTCTACTATACTGTATTGTATTTTGTAGGAAAGAGAAAACTTCGAGAATAATTAATTAAATCATAAAGAGTAAAATTAAATGAGATTACTCAGCTCTAGCTCTTAGCTAATTATGCCCGACTTACTGAATAATTGTCTTTAGAATTTTTCTGAATAATCATTTATGCTTAAAAACTGATTTAATTTTGGTCTAAATCAAGAGGAAAGGTTTTTAGCCAATTAAACTGCCAAAATAATTCTAAATTTTTTTGTTCGCTTTCAGGTAAGTCAGTTAACATAAATTCTTTATAACTATCTTCAAATATACCTTTTGGTGCATTATAGGCCATCTCAATCGTTTTACCATCAATAAGCTTAGCTTCTACTTTAATATGATCTTTAGTTTTAATGATTAAACAATCAAATGTATAAGAATTTTTTTTCTTATTATGCTTAAATGAGGCTTCATATTTATTTTGTTCTCCATACTCATTTAAGATTTTATAAGAGGAGCCTTTTTTAATAACAATCCATCTCGCTCGTTTAGCTATTTCTTTACGTTCTATAACTTTTCCATCATCATAAAGTGTCCCAACGACATATTCAGTCCAAATGCCTTCTAGTGGATCCAAATTATTGTAATTCCTTTTAAAATACTTTCTATAATTAGTCTCAGCTAGAGGTATATAATTAGAATCCGGTTTAATATCAATATTAGGGCTGCAAGCAAAATAAAAAATCAAAAAAATAATAATTCCATTTTTTTTCATTTAGTAATCTAAAACTGATGGCCTAGCTAGCGAATAATAAAATATATTTATTTGCAATGTATTTAATTGTTTAATCCTTAAATTATTACAGTGATGATGTTTATTTAAATGTTGTTAAGTTTATATTAAATTAATAATTTATTATATATAAAACGCTCATAACGCTTAATTAATACAAATTATAGGAGTTACTATGAAGAAAATATTATTTATTTTATTAGGTATTTTTACTATTCTTTGCGCTCAAGAAAAAAAGTTGAAAGAATCACCAATTGTTAAATGTGTGGTTTCTGGCGATGAAATTGATCTAGAGGAAAATAGTTCATATAAAAATGGGAAAGTATATTTTTGCTGCGGTGGATGTAAAGAAGAATTTGATGAAAGTAGTAAAAAATTTACTACTAATGCCAATTTCCAACTTCTTTCCACAGCACAATATTCTCAAACGAGTTGCCCAATTACTGGAAGAGCGATTAAAGCCAATAAAATGGTTACAGTAGATGGTACTAATGTTGCTTTTTGCTGTAATAATTGTTTAGGGAAAGCAACAAAGTCAGAGGATAAACTATCTTTGCTTTTTTCTGATGCTTCATTTGATAAAGGTTTTTCAGTCATAAGTGATGGAATGTCAAAAAAGAAAAAATAATTTTTTAGCTAAATAAAAAAAGCTCCTTTTAACAGGAGCTTTTTTTTTAATAATTAATTAAATATATCAATGCCAGAATTACCTGAGGTTCAATCAGTTGTCAATTACTTTAAACCATTTTTAGTAAATCAATTCATTCAATCGGTAGAGCATCTAAATGATTATACTAAAGTCTTTGAGACACACACCAGCAATGAGTTAAATAAGCATGTCGCAAATCAAATAATTACTAAAGTTTGGAGACGTGGTAAATATATAATCTTAGATCTATCCAATGGACACTTATGTATACATCTACGAATGACAGGACAACTACAAGTTGGAAATAGCATCAATGATAATCCAAAACATTTTACAGCATTAATTAAGCTAAAAAATAAATCAAAAATTTATTTTAAAGATTATAGAAAATTTGGACGCATATATTTTTTCAAAGATTTGAATATACTTGATTATAAATTAGGGCCCGAACCATTAGGCCCATCATTTACCTATAAATATTTAAGGACTGAATTAAAAAAATCCAAAGGTATGATTAAACCAAAACTTTTAAATCAAATGTTTATTGCTGGATTAGGTAACATATATGTAGATGAAGTTTTATGGAAAAGCAAAATACATCCCACAATACCGTGCAATAATATTAGCGGCATTAAAATAAAAAGATTATTTCATGCTATTCCTGAAATATTACAAAAATCTATAAAATTTAATGGTACTACCATTATCAATTTTTCTCCAGGAAATAAAACTAAAGGTGGATTTGCAAATTACTTAAATGTTTTTGGTAAGCAAGACCAAAGTTGTCCTAATTGCAACACTAGTATAAAAAAAATATTTGTGAGTCAACGCGGTACACACTTTTGCCCTAAATGTCAAAAATGCTAATTTAAATTAAGGGTTTTTCTTAATAAACTTCAGTGTATAGCGATCACTCTCTCCAATTTTCTTCAACTCTTTTTGACGTTTTTTTAATTTAGACTTATCTATTCCATTTTCAGATAATGTTGGTGGGAGATTCCAAACGCCTCCAGGATGATCTTTGGTGTCTTTTGGATTAGAGTTTATTTGAGAGGAGCCTATATATATAAAACCAATAGCTTCAGCATCCTTGATCATACATGGCTCACAAGTGTATCCTTTCCCGTCAACTGTTGTATTACTTCGATGATCAGTAATTCCAAGTATACCGCCGGGCTTAAGTGTATTAAACATTGCTCTAAGTTTTTCAAATTCTGTATTACCAACCCAATTATGATAATTACGAAAAGTAAGTATCATATCAGCTGAAGAAGCTTTACCATAAGCATTTCCCTTAAAAGCGACCATTTTTGCATTTCCATAAATATTTTTTTGGGCTGACAATCGATCCTTCTCACTTTGATATCTATCTCTTGTTGTTTGCTCTTCAGAATCAGGGTCATAGGTAGCACTGATATATTGTCCATTTTTATTTAAATAAGGGGCTAATATTTCTTGATACCATCCACCACCAGGATATATTTCTACAACGGTCATATTATCTTTAATGCCAAAAAATTGCAAGGTCTCCAATGGATGTCTATACTCATCGCGAGCTTTATTTTTTGAGGAGCGATGATCACCATTTATAACCTCTTTAAGAGATTGAGAATAAACAAACGAACAGCATAGTGTTATTACTATTAAAATTTTATTATAGAATGATCGATTAAGTGAGTATTTGATTTTATTCATTATTAGTACCTCTATGTTAATAGTTATTATACTGGTTTTGAAAAGAATGATTTAAAAATAGAATCAACTTCTAATAATACAAGTTTAGTATCGTTAAGGCGTTTTAAGTAATTACGTTTACGAAAATTATGATATAATAATAAACCATTATGAAATTTATTTCCAAAAAAATATTTTTTGATTGACGCAGAATCTATATTAGTAGCATTGTAACTTGCCTTAAAGAACTCTAAAGCATGTTCTCGATCAAAAGCTTCAGAACGCTGGTCAATTAAATCTCCGTTAAGGACTAATCGCTTATAGTAATGTTCATATAATTTTGAAACTTTTTGTGTTATCTCATCTTCAGTGGATATGTTAAACCTACCACTAGCAACAGATGAAGTATATGCAGATAAATTTCCAAAAAATGTTGGAGCAACTAAATTACTAATGATTGAGACAACAGTATCAAAATTAAACTTCTCTTTTTTATCTAATATCTTTAAAAGATAAAGTTCAGATTCTAGAATTTCATTATTTCTAATTATAAGCGTATCTATATGTAATAAATCTTGCTTTATTTCTGAATGAATTTTTGTGTAATCATCCATCAACCTAACTCTTATCTCTTTTTCTTCTTGATAATCATCTACCCATAAAGAAAGCGCAATACCAAGGAACACTGCTAAGAATTCAATCCCACCTCTTGCTAGTAAATTTTTCATGTCTTTACTCTATTTATGGTTTTGTTCGCTAATAATATTCACTACTTCTTTTTGATAATAGTTTCCAGTGTGCATTGTGCAACTGTTACCCTTTAGATGAGCTATTAATTGATTTTGAATTTTCAAACCATAGTATTTTTCAAGCAAATATCGATAGAATGATAATTGTATTGAATAATGTACATATTTACAATCCATCAGATGGCTTGTAATTGGGTGAGTTCCCATTTTTCCACCGAAAGAAGATTTATCAATTGATTTTGAAGTTTTCCAATCAATGATCTCATAATATTTTGTTGATTGATCATAGATCAAAATATCAATACTACCTGCAATTTTCAATTCTTTACTATAGACTATTACTTCAGGATAAATTTTTATATCAGAATTCGTATCGTATTTTTTTAACCATTCAATAGCTGCAAAAGATTCAATCGCCTCCGGTTTCACATCTTCATTGAGATATAATTCAATCTCATTATGTACTTTCGTCCCATAATCTCTCGCTGCATCCCAATTAGCAATTAAAGCACTAGGATCCATACCCATATATTTTGGGCTGGTTTTGACCAGCTTATTTGCTATATCATGTTTTTTAAATGGTTCAAAGTAATTTCCTATTACACCGGTTACACTTTTAAATTCAAGATCAGGTTCTTCTTCTAAAACATATCTGTGACCTGGTTCTTCAAGGCTAATTGTTTGATCTATAATATTTTGCATATTCACTTTTGTTAGGTACTTATCTATTAAAAAATAGATATTATTACATTAAGGCTACAAATAATTATTCAAATTCCAATTATTTGCCTATAAACTTCTTTCCATTTAAGCTTCTCGCCTTTTTCAGATTTATCCCATGATTCATCTATTATAGCGGTGCCAAATACATGATCCCATATAGAAAAAATATTTCCAAAATTATTTCCAGCTACCTGTTCATCATTTACATGGTGAAGTCGATGGAATCTAGGTGTAATCATTAAATAAGAAAGAAAATTATCTACTTTCAATTTAAGATTAGCATGAATCCAAAAGTTAACAATTATTAGAAGAATACTAGCAATTAATAGTTCTTTATAAGCGACCTCAAATATTTGAAATCCAACTAGATAAGGAATGCGAATAATAAATGAATTCAAAAAAGAAGTTCTTAAGCCTGAAAACCAGTATATTTTTACTATTGAGTGATGGAAGCGATGCGTGTTCCAAAAGGAAGGTAAGTGCATCATTCTATGGACTAAATAGTAACCAAAGTCTCCAATGACTAAAGCTAATACTAATCTAAGCCATGAAGGCCATGAGCTAATACTTTCACCTAACCCAACTAAACTATGGATGAATGAAACAATCCTTTCATTGAGTAAATGATCCATAATAAAAAATACTAATAAGGTTGAAGTTAAAATGACAATGAAATCAAACTTGATTGTAGAGGCTCGTTTGAAATCTTCTATTGGATATTTATCCTCTAAAAAATGAATAGTTAATGCTATTAGCAAAACAAAGATTGCAAAAAAAATCAAATTTAAATCCATAGTGAAATTGTTTCTTATTAACTCCGTTAAGTAAGGTGTTCCCGCTCTTTTATAATTCCAAAATACCTATAAATAATTTACTTATAAATGGAATAAAGCCAAGCAAACTAAACTAGAATTTTAATTTAGAATGCTTCAACCCAATCTATTTTATCATCCTTGTGCTCACCTTTAAAAATTATTTTACCGTCTTCATCATAATAAGTAAATGGACCATTCGCTTTCCAATTGATCCAATTTGATTCTTCTTGTAAGTTTCCATTTGGAAACCATTTTTTAAAAGGTCCAGTTAATTGGCCCTCTTTGAATTGAGATAATTCTTTACTACCATCTTCATTCCAATATAAATGAGATCCATGTTGTAGATCATTTACATAGTTTGATCGTGTATGATCTTTTCCGTCTTCACTATTCCAATCCCACATACCTTGTTTATTCCCATTTATTAATTCACCTGTTGATTGTACTGCTCCATTTTCATAATACTTAATGTAATCACCATGAAATTCACTATTTAAATGACTTGACTCAATATGAACATTCCCATTTTTAAAATAAATTGTGAAGGGTCCATTTCGTACACCATATTCATATTTAGCATTCGCCATCAATTTTCCATCATCATATCTTGTGATTACGGTACCTGAGAAAGGATTTTTTTCACCTTTAGCATATTTAATTGATACTAATTCATCTTCATTAATAGTTCTTGTATCATTGCATCCGATCAATGAAATAAAGCCAAACACGCAAAACAATCCAAATTGAATAGCCAACTTGATTCTCCCGCTTATTTGTTCAGCATGCTTGACTTTAAACATCATTTAGTATTCAAATACGATTATCATCTATTTTAGTCGCAATTTGAAGCTGTGAATAGATCACTACAGCCAAGGCAGCCAATAATAATATATATTCAAAGTTTTCTATGATATATTCCATTTCTACTCTTCTCCTTTCTTACCTTTTGGAGTGGCATTTAAGACAATGTTCACATTGGCTGAATCTGGTTGCAAACTTTTATCACGAGCTAACTCTTCTGCATAACTTGTTGTATAAGTAGTACCGTTCCATGTAAATAATGAACCAGATCCATATTGTGTTCTGGCATTAGCAAAGGCTTCGCCAAAAGACATTCTTGTTGGCATTAATGGAATGAGAAAATCTGTATCTTTTTCTAATTCAATATTTTCTTCAACTAATTCTACTTTTGGTGAAGCTGGCCCAATGATAACTATTTCTTCCGTAGAAATTTCTGGGGTAGATGTTATTTCATCATATTCAGCATCTGGTTTGATGGTGTTGGTTTTGATAATCACTGCCGTAAAAGCAATGGCTACTAAAGAAAGTGCTAAGATCGTTTCTTTTTTGTTTGTAAGCATATTGATATCCTTATTTATTTATTGTAAAAAAAAAGGAGGCTACGCCTGTGCGTATACCTCCTTAGTTCAATATATAATATGCTTATAAGTCAGATTAGTTCCATTTATAACCTTTTCATTTATATTTATCCACATTTAATATTTGTATTATATCACCAAGGAATGTGCCATTGTATATATTATCAGCGTTCCATTCTTTCTCGATTTCAATCTCTTCAAAACTTATTATCTTGAACCAATATTTAGCCTCACCATTCCAATGATAACCTCTTGCTTTTAATATATCCTTAGTTTCATAAGGACTATTATTTGCAGAAATTTTATACACTGTTGTGTAAGCATTATTTATTAATTCTCCAATTGGTGTATTTGATTTATAAGATTCATGAGAAACTAAATTAATTAAGGCATCAACATCTGACATGGCACGATGTGATTCAAAATAAAACCCATGCCATATACATAATATTTCTTGTTTACTGATACTAAAACCTCTATTTGACCAATCAATATCATTAACTGAACAAGCCCATATTTTATCATTGGATAATGGAAGATAACGATCCATAAATGAACGATCAAATACAGCATTATGAGCTACTATAATATCTGATTGGTTAATAATATTTTTAACGGTATCCCAATTGATAGATTGATCTTGGACCATTTCATTTGATATGCCGTTTATCTTAGTGATACTGTCTTTGATCAACTCCTCTGGGTCTTGAAAAGATTGATAATTATCTAGTACACCAACTAATTTACCGCTTTCTTTATTAATTGCAGCTATTTTTACCGCTATTTCTATAATTTTATCATTGCTAGTATCTAATCCGGTTGTTTCAAGATCAAGAAAGCATACTTTTGTGCAATCTTTATTATAATTTTCATCAAAATGAGGCAAGCTACTTCCATCGAATTTTTTCAATTCAATTGTGCCATCATTTTTAATTAGTGTATTTAAAAAAGTCATACTATATATTTAAAAAGTTAATATGAACCAGAGGCATTTATTTAAGTAATATCATCTTCTTTGTCTTAACAAAGCGGTTCGCCCGCAGCTGGTATAAGTAAACCCCCGCACCAACGGGGTCCCCATAATCAGTGGTCGCATTCCACTTGATCGAATGGTAACCAGCAGCCGTATTATTCAGGTTAAAGGTTCTCACCTTTTGCCCCAGCATATTGAATATAGTAACGGTTATATCACTTACTTCAGGTATATCAAAACGAAGTGTCGTCGTTGGGTTAAATGGATTTGGATAGTTTTCATGTAAGGTAAATTCATTTGGAACACCTTCCA
>Ga0114999_10002171_pt1 | contig 26321 bp, 26 predicted proteins | sample ArcticOcean_MG_C_3_FD_89820 | JGI IMG/M metagenome (GOLD analysis project Ga0114999, IMG submission 89820) | Marine microbial communities from western Arctic Ocean - ArcticOcean_MG_CB8_126 | ecosystem: Environmental > Aquatic > Marine > Oceanic | place: Arctic Ocean: Canada Basin | collected...
AAGTCGTCTGGCAGCAGGGACCGTCCTCCGTGAAGTTCTTCGAGCATGTACGCGAGCGGCGTTGAATCGACGTGCAGACTCGCATCCTCGGGCAATTGCAGGATCGGAATGACCGGTGGGCCGTCGCGGTCCAGCGTGCGACGAATGTCAGGGGTGATCTGCACCCAGTTAAACCGCAGCTGTCGATAGCGCATGATTGCGCGCATCTTCATCGAGTACGGCGATTCGCTGCCGCCGAAGAGACGGTAGCGGCCACCACTGATGGAGTCACCCCGGCGCGAGCGGCTCCGACGTTCAAGTTGTCGGCGGTCCTGTTTGCGTTTATCCGCCATTTCGTCTGATTCGCTGTCTGAAGTCATGTTGGGGTCATCCGTGGCTTGGGATAGAAGATTAGGATCAATTAGTGGCTCGATTAATGGTGTCGGGACCGTGCTGTCGTGTGGGCATGGCGATTGTTTTGGCGAGGCTTTTTTGCCGGTGATCGCGGTCGGCGGCCTGCCAGCGGGGAGTCGACGTCATTCTCCGTAGCGCGTCGAGCGTCGGATAGCGAACTAGAATGAAATGGTCCCACGTGCCGTCGCTCACCATCGCCTGCTCTCCGGTCAGGTGCAACAGCACCTCGCCGCCGAGTTCGCGAATCATTGAACCGGCCGTCTTGCCATAAGTCTGATACTCCTCCTTGCCGCCGTCGTCGTTGTAGCGCAAGAGATTGACGACCGCGATCTCATCCGTGTTTGTGCGCGGGATGTCGCCAAGTGCAGGGCTTCTCTCGCTCGCTACAAAAGCGTACAGCAACCGCCTGGTAAGGCCGGCGGTTCGATCTTCGATCGCGGCTTGATAAGCAGGCGCGTTTTGCATGTCGAGCCAGGCTGCGCGCCGGGGATAATGGACGAGGGCCACGGTATCCCAATCCGATTCGCCCGGGTGACTGGGGGTCAGATTGACACCGCTGTAGATCACGCGCCCGCCGCGGGCTTGAATTTCCTTGCCGGACACGGCCCCGTAACGTGCGTATCGGGCACGCCCGTCGGGCTGCGCGAACTTCATCAGGTTGACCATGATGATCGCATCATCGTCGTCTCGGGCTGCGAGGTCTGCAATGGACTCGGCGCTGGGGTTAACGGCGGTCGTCGGGTTTGGCACGCGCTTCTCCGCATGGGCGAGCGTTGGTGGCGTAGCGATCCATGTCGGTCTTATCGGGCACGCTACGGGGGCTAGGGAGCCGCGTCAAGCGAGGCTCTGAGCATCGGCGGTGTTTGTCTGACCGGGTTATGAGGGCATCTACCCGCGCCGTGATGTCGGGGCGACGGAGTACCGTGGGTGACAAGGAAAATTGACTGACCTGGAATATCAGTCTTGCGATTTCGGCGGCATCGACGGCGAGTGTATTGAGCGCTTCGTCCCGTGCCCGCAGCGTGGCGATATTCGCGGGCAGGTCGCCCGTTGTTTCAGGGTAGATGGTGTCGCCGATCGTTGCCTGCTGCCAGGGTTCGATCAGAAGCGCAGCTTGCCGGGGAATAAAGGCAGCACTGATGCCAGCAGTGGACTCGCCGGCGTCCGCAATTGACGCGAGCGCTTTGTCCAGCAGATCGGCCTGGGCAAGCGCCGAGGTCATGCCCTGGCCATAAAGAGGATTGAGTGCCAGCGCACTGTCGCCGCTGGCAATAAATCCCTGTGGGACCCTTGGCAGCGCGTCGTAGTGGCGCATTTCGTTGTGAGCAAAGGTGTAAGCCGTGACCGGCGTGGTCGGTGCGCGATCACGGAGCAGATCCTGCACTTCGGCGATCGGTAGCTCTCCAGCAGAGGCCATGAAGCCCGCCTGATCTTTTGCAGCGTAAGCCCCGAACCGGCCTGACAGGGACAACAACCACTGGTCGTTCTCCACCGGGAGCAGTGCCGCGCCGAGCTTGTGGATGGGGTAGTGGCGGACTAGGTAGCCTGTGAGGTCATTTGGAGGGCGTGCGTAATTGCAGGTGACGTAACGCACATCGATGTAGACCGACGACTTGCCGAGTTCGCCGAAGCCGTTGGCGCGCAGCCAGGTGTTTGCTCGCGAACCCCGGCCCGAACAGTCGACGACGAGCGCAGAATCAAGGTCAGTTGTGTCATCGCCGGCGCCATGGCGCACGCCGGTAACGCCGGCATCAGATCCGGTCAGCGCCAGCACCCGGCTTCCCCACACGAAGCGCACGTTGTCGATCGCGCTCGCGTGTTGGCAGATGTGATGCTCAAGGAATGGCCGTGTCAGTGACAGGCCAGGCCGGTCAGTCGGCGTGATCGCACCCAGCCATCCTTTAGAAAAGACCGCAGATTAGCCCCGAAGTCGAGGCTGGGGGCTCCGGCGGCCCCGAGCGTGCTGTCGAGGCCCGGAAAGAACTCCGTGAGCAGTGTCAAGGCGTGACCCTGAAGGCCATGCACGTGTGTCCCCTGCGGAACGCCGCGCCGAGCGCGGGGCGTATCATCCGGCGTATCGTTGTCGAGTACGACGACTTCTTCGAAATAGCGGGAGAGCACACTGGCCGCCGCGAGGCCGGCGATACTGGCACCGATGACGATGGCGCGCTGGTCAAAAGCGATCTTCGGTATGTTTGATCCTGCATGGATGTTGCGTCCGGGCATTTGGCGGCCGCACAGCGCGGGCTATTTTAATAGCAAAGCTGCAACCCGCAACTGATCGATCACGGCAAGGTGTGAGGACGGGATGCCTGACCGTGGCCGGACGCCACGGCGGTTGCCGCGATTTGGCGTCAGTGGTGCCTGCGGGCGTAGACTAAGCGGCACCCACCCTTTCATTTGACGGTGTCAAATCGGGAAAGGGGTATCTATCATCCTTGGCAGGCATAGGCCTGTGACCCTGAAAGAGTACGCATAGGCGCTTTTTTCAGGGACCTGTTAGATCGCGAGAGGAGACCAGCCATGACGACGACTACATTGACCCTGGATCAAAAACGCAGCCTGTTTCGGGACGGCTACATCGTCCTCAGGGGTGTGGTTCGAGACGAACTGGTCGAGGCGGCCAGGAACCGGATCGCATCGGCAAAGAAAGGCGAAAGCTTGTCGACGGCCCCGGAACTGACTGACCTCGTCAATTTGTCGTCGGTAACGCCGATTCTGAATGAGGCGATGGGTCAGTTCGACCCGCCCACTCACTGCCAGCCAGGGGTCATCAAGCGGTCGGATCCGGGCGAATCCTTCACGCCGCTCGGGTATCGAGACAAAGACCTCCCGTACTTTGGTCACACCTTGCATGCGGAGGGTTTGTTCACCGTGGCGCCGCCGCAGGAGCCAATGACGGGTTCGCATGACGAAATCTATCGCGAGATGATTGCCAAAGGTCCCCGCGGCGACATCGGTCGCTCGGCGGACGTCATCGGTTCAAACACGGACCCCCTGTTTCAAGATCCTGACATGACCCTGGCGGTTGGCAGTTTCACGGCGTTCGTCATCGTGCCGCTCAACGATCAGATGACGCCCGGCTGCGGGCAGACCGCGGTCGTTCCGGGCGGCCACCGGGTGCTGGAGGAATACTACCGCTGGCAGAACGCGCAGTCGGGCAAGATTGGGCCTGAGGGCCCGGGCTGGCCTCGATTTGACTACGACACGCCCAATGGTGCCGGGCACGTCTATCTTCCGGACGCGGTGCAGGAGGCGCTGATTGCCCTCGGGGACGCCGCGCCGGAGACGACGCCGGACGGCCGCCGCTGGCCGCGACCGACGCAGATTCTGATGGAACCGGGCGATGCCGCGATCACAATTTTTCAGATGCCGCACACCGGGACCCGGAATGAGGTTGGTACAGAATCGCGCAAGAACATGATCTTTCGCATCCGCAACAAATCGCGGCAGCCAGGCAAGGTCGTTAGCGGCGTTTCAGATCATCCGGACCGGGGCCAACTCGGCGAGTGGCTGGACTTCGAGGAAGCCAACAATCCGTGGGAACGCTCGAAGCACGCACTCACCCATATGTGGGACGAGTGGGAGGGCATGCGGGATGTGGTTGCGTCCGAATCGTACAAATATGCGCCCATCGACTACAGCCAGGCACGCTAGCGTGGGAGGACGCGAGCAAGCCCGCTCGTCCGCTGCGGAATTCGTGAACAGACGGTCGTGACGTCACTCAGAAACCTGCGGACACCGTGAGGTCAACTGATCGTCACGACTGAATCTGCAGTGCAGCCCCTCTCGCGGCTAAGGCGTCCGGGTCTCTTCGGTGCCTCGGCACCCGTTGAGGCAGCGATCTGTGACCGATAGCCTATTGATTGTTGGGGGCGGTGTCGGTGGTCTGACCGCTGCCCTGTGCCTGGCCGACGTGGGGATGCAGGTTCAGGTGTTCGAAACCACGAGTACAAGCGACGACCCTGGCGCAGGTCTGCAACTCAGTCCCAACGCGTCGCGCGTCCTCCATCACCTCGGCCTGGGTCCGGACATCGCGTCGGTTGCATTCCGTCCGCGAGCGGTCGAATTCAGGCACTGGCGCTCGGGCAAGACGATTGCAGAGACGCCGCTCGGTGACGACGCCAGGCGGCGGTTCGGCGCGCCCTACTATCACATCCACCGTGGCGACCTGATCGACGTTTTAAGCGCTGCGGCGCTTCGCGACCCACAGATCACGGTCCGCCCGGGTGTGACCGTCAGGGGTTTTTCGAGCGGCGGGATGGGACAGGAAGCTCGTGTCGAGATCACGACGACCGCGGGGCCTTTTCGCGGCGACCTGTTGATCGGTGCAGACGGTATCCATTCGGGTCTGCGGTCCCAGCTTCTTGGCGATGTACCGGTGCGCTTTACCGGCAACGTCGCCTGGCGCGCGCTGGTTCGTGCGTCAGACCTGCCGGACCATCTGGTGCGGCCGAGCGCGACTGCCTGGTGGGGACCGGGAAAACACTTCGTTCACTATTTTGTGCGGCAGGGGGCGTTCGTTAACTGCGTTTGTGTTGTCGAGAAATCTGGCTGGGATGTGGAATCCTGGACTGAGCGCGGGGATTGGCGCGAACTGAAGTCCGACTTCGCAGGATGGCACACGGATTTGCAGCAGCTCATTGATGCGATGGATCGTGAGACGCTTTACAAGTGGGCGCTGCACGATCACGCGCCCCTCCCATACTGGGGCCGCGGACCGGTCAGCCTGTTGGGAGACGCGTGCCACGCAACGCTGCCGTTTATGGCGCAGGGCGCGGCGATGGCGATTGAGGACGCGGCGGTACTCGCCGGGTGCATGACGGGCGGTACGGACAGGGTCCAGGGGCTCCGTCGCTATGAAGCGCTGCGTCAGCCGCGCGCTGCGTGGGTGCAGTCGGCGTCGCGTCGAAACGCATCGGTCTTTCACCTCCGAGGGCCCGGCGCGTGGTTGCGTAATCGCGTGGCCGGATTCGCGAGCGCCAGAACGATGAATCGGCTCTATAGTTACGATGCGTTAACCGCAGCGGACGCTGACCCGTAGCGCTGATTGCAGAAAACGTGCGGTTCCCGGGAGGGGGGGGCAGGTCCGCAAGGCAGGCCATTAGGACAGGTCGTCAGGACAGGTCGTCGTGCGGGACAATTCCCGCGCGGTCAGGTGCTGGAGAACTGGCTTGCGCGCGTGGAGAGGTGGCTGTTGCCGCGTGAACACAGCGTTCTCAGCATCGCGATGTCCTCGCCGGTTACGCTGCTCGCGTTGACCTCAGTTTCCGTGCACCAGCCGAGAACCTGTCGAAGACCGACATTGGCTGCGCAGGACTTGAGACCATGTGCCTCCGTCGCGAGGTGGCGCTGTTCGCCCCCGGCGTAGGCAGCTTCGATCTGTGTTACGCGGCCGCCTGACTCGTCGATGTACGCTTGAATCAGGCGCTGACACAGTGACTCGCCGGCGGCGGGTGCGGCTGCGACGATCTTGTCAAACACTGACGGGTCGAATTCGGCGTCGTCACGCGTCACATTTTCTATCGCAATTTCAGGCTTCGCGTCGTCGGGGCGCTCGCTGGCTACTGGCGGTTCGGACCGGGTGATCGCAGATGATGTCGCCGACTGCCAACGCGTCACCGTCGTCTTCAGTCCATCTGGCGTGAAGGGTTTCGTGATGTAGTCGTCCATTCCGGCCGCCAGGCACTGCTCACGGAATCCGTCCATGGCGTGCGCGGTGACTGCAATGATGGGTGTTCGCTGACGAGGTGCCTCAGGTTGTAAGTTCTGACTTTGTTCGGGTGTTTCGTACTCTCTGATCATTGCCGTTGCCGTGAAACCATCCACGGGCGGCATCGAGCAGTCCATGAGGATGAGACTGAATAGATCGTCGAGGCAGGCATCGACGGCCTGTTGGCCATCTTCGGCGGTCGTGACGCGGTAGCCGTCAGCCGTCAGGAGTCCTGCGGCCGTTTCCCGATTAACCTCGCCGTCGTCGACGACAAGGATGTGATAATCGCTGCAGTCGAGGCGGCTCAAATCTGCGTTGGCGGCGTCCGATTCGGGTTGCGCCTGCCTCGCTGATTCAGACAACAGCCGGATGACATCACTCTGCACGAGTGGATAGAGTAGTTATTCGGCTTGGGTTGCCTGGTCCTGCCGTCAGGCCGATGACCTGCAGATGATGTATTTTCGCGAACTGGTCATCGAGAGTGTCCGGCCCGTTCGGCAATGCGTGATCCAGGAGTGCGATTGCATAGATGTTGGTCCGTGCCCGCGTAATCACCTCGTCGGCTGAGGACACTGTGTCTGTCGAGACGCCAAAGTGTGTGAGTTGGCGGCGGAGCAGGCGACGTCTGATGGGATTGTCGCAGACGATCAGTATGCTGCCGTCTATCGGCACTGCAGGCGGCGGGCCGCTCACGTATGTGGGCACTGTGACGGTAAAACTGAAGGTGCTGCCGCGTCCAGATCACTCATCACTTCGAGGTGACTATCCATCAGTTGCAGCAACGAGTTACAAATACTGAGGCCGAGTCTGGAACCGCCGAATACATAGGAACGCCGGCGTTGAGTCGCCACTCGTAGGTACCCCAGGACGCCGGCCAGCACGTGCGCTGCCCGACCCCATCGAGATCCGGATTGGTGATGCTGACTGGGTAGCGGAAGGCCACGGGAACCGTTAGCGATTCGTCACCGCCGTGGATTCGAGTGATGTGCCTGCCTTCAAGACCCGCGTAGAGGCGGGTCTTCGCCGACAGGGGAAAGCGGTACAGGATGTTGGCGGCGTAATGATTGCCGAGACGATAATCCCGATCATTGGTCCCGGTTTTAATGTTGACGCTGATGTTGGCGCTGATGCTGGCGTGCCAGTTGGTGTCGCGGTTGGCATAGGTCAGCTTGACCGACGTATCCCATGTCCCGGATCCAAGCTGCATCGTATACGGGAGTTGCTGATTGCCCGCGGCTCGCGGCGTGTCACCCACCTCATCGATCGATCCGGTCGGCAGGTTGAGTCCAGCGGTCAAACTCAGGTCGCCGCCAAGCGAGTCTCTGGCTAACGAACGCGTCACGTTTAGCTTGATATCACCTACACCCTTCGGCGTGATGAGGAATGTGTCATAGCCGGGAACGATCGAGATGTGGTCAGTCCCCTGCCGGATGTAGGGAACGGCAACGGAGACTTCGGTGACATCGCTCATCGTTCGGCTTACCCGGAAGATGTGGACCTGCTGGTTGATGTTGGCGGGCAGAACAGGAAAGTTGGCGGCGGTTCTCGTGTCGCCCGGCCCGGCCCACAGGACCTCGTCGTTGGAGAGATCGTCCGTGCCGTCACGGTAACCCTGAAACTCCATCTGGTTGAACTGGTAGACGAAGCGCCAACGCCTCGCGCCGCCCTGCGGCCCCGACGTTTCATCGCCGATCGTGGTTGCAAACAATTGATCGAGGCTCATCTCGGCAAAGTCGGCCGGGGTCGTGTGGGCGCACACACTGGCCGACAGACAGGTCGTGGCTGCGAGTACGCCGGCCGCAACATCGGCTGGCGGCTTACGTCGGTATACGGCGCGATTGGCCACATCGGGATTCAATTTACGTTTCATTTTCATCTTGCTCTCCTTGGCGTTTTCGAGTGCGCTGGCTTCCATAGGTGTGCATCGGAATCGGTCTGGTTGGGCCTCAAAGCTCGTGGGTGCCACGAGGCGGACGGACGGGGGTAGTACTTCTGAATCATCGACGACAGGATTGCGCGGCTGACGGGTTTGGCGAGGTGATCATCGATCCCCGCGTTGAGGCAGCGCTCGACGTCCGTACTCATGGCGTTGGCTGTCAGCGCGATAACGACGGTGTCGTGATCGACGTCCTGCTCGTGCTCGCGAATGCGTGGGGTGGCTTCGTAGCCGTCCATATTGGGCATCAGGCAGTCCATGAAGATGAGATCCCAGGCTTGTTCCTGGTGGCGTTCGACAGCTTCGACCCCATCTTTGGCGACGACGCACTGCAAGCCTGACTTCTCCAGCATGCGTTCCATGATGCGTTGGTTAACCGAGTTGTTGTCCACGACGAGGATGGAGAGGTCCTGATGTGGTTCAGGCGTCGCGCTGGCAACCGACACGTTCTCATTGATTTGTGGGCCCAGCAGTCGCCGCATGCAGGCGCGCAGAAGTGGACCGCGAACCCGTCTGCACGTCGGGCCGCGGGCACGCCACGTTGCGGTGTTGCGCGTCCTGGGCATAAATCAGCTTCGTCTGGGTCGTCAGATCCAGGTGTCGGGTGAAGATGGCAGGGTCAGAGCAGACGATGCAGTCGAATGGACCCTCGTGGTCCAGGTCGTCGGTCGCGCCGCAGATCTCGTGGCCCGGCAACGCCAGGCGATACATTGCGATCTGGTCAGTTCGACCGCAGATGAGGGCGCGTCCGGATGGTCGCGCTGTCGGCCCGGCGTAGCGTGCCTGGGACCACGGGAGCGCAACGGTGAATGTGGTTCCCACGCCTTCCTCGCCGGTGAGTGAGATTCGCCCTCCCATGCCCTCGGCCAATCGGCGAGCGATTGTGAGCCCAAGACCCGTTCCACCGAACATGCGCGTGGTGCTGCCGTCGGCTTGCGTGAACGGCTCGAACACCTGGGCCTGCGCCGCGCTGCTCAATCCGATGCCGGTGTCGGAGACAGTGACGTGAACAATCTCAGCGGCCGTCCGCGTGACCGCGAGCTTTACATGACCGGCGTCGGTGAACTTGATTGCGTTGCTGAGGAGATTAGCGAGGATTTGCTGCAGCCTTTCCAGATCACCGTGCACTTGATCCGGGCAGTCGGCTGCGATCGATGCCAGCAGATCAACCTCCTTGTCGAACGCGAGCGGACTCATGATGTCGCACGTCTCCTGAATCGTGTCGTCCAGAAAGAAGTCGATGTTCTCGAAGGTCATTTCACCGGCTTCGACCTTGGAGAAGTCGAGAATGTTACCGATGATGCGCAGCAGCGCTTTGCCGCTCGATGCGACCGTTGTGCAGTATCCCTGTTGTTCCAGGGAGAGTGACGTGGTTTGCATCAACTCAATCATGCCAAGCACGTCATTCATGGGTGTTCGCAGTTCATGCGACATGTTGTGCAGGAACTCGGTCTTGTACTTGCTCGTTTGCTCAAGCTCGATCATTGCCTGGCTGGATTTCAGCAGGTACTGAACCCGGCGTGTCAGGAGTGGCCAGTTGTGTGGCTTGGTCACGAAGTCGGTGGCACCGGCACCGAACGCGAGATCGATCGATGCGAGATCATCTTTTGAGGTTGAGATCATGATCGGAATGCTTGAGTCGTCGGTGCGAAGCCGCTGACAGACCTCAATGCCGCCCAGGCGGGGCATTCCGAGGTCAAGAATGACGAGGTCCGGGGCCCGGCCCTCATAGCGCTCGAGCGCTTCTTGCCCGTCGGCTGCGGTGACGACCCAAAAGCCGTTCTCTTCGAGCACGGCACCCATGAGCAACAAGGTTGTTGCATCGTCATCCGCGATCAGAACCAGCGGTTGAATATCTTTCGTATCGGGCATTTGTGCGGGCGTTTTGGAACGTATGGATAAAAGGTAGTACGAGGATCGTGCAACGAGGGCTCTTTCGATGTCATTGGTCGCGTTCTTGCCCTGAACTCGCTACAAGAGATTGTCGGTTGCGCTTTTTGAGAGGGGGGAGGCGATGGCGTGTGCGGTCGGTTTTGCGAGGCGTTGGCGCGCTATGATGGTCGCGCAGATTCGTGTGGCTGCCTGGACCTTCTGTCCGGCTCCTCTCCTGAACCTTCTTCCTGGAACCTCCCTCCCGTGCTTTGGAAAACTGACACGTGATTTACGATGGGCACACACCGGCCGAGCACCTGGGCCCGCTTCCCGAGTCCGTTGATGTTGTCGTCATCGGGGCGGGGGTCATCGGCATTTCAACGGCCTGGTTTCTGGCGCAGCGGGGGGTGTCAGTGCTCGTGTGCGACAAGGGGCGCGTGGCGTGTGAGCAATCGAGTCGAAATTGGGGCTGGATTCGCCAGCAGGCGCGAGACCCTGCAGAACTGCCGATCATGATCGACAGTATCAATGCCTGGGATACGCTGTCGCGCGAACTTGATACGGACATCGGCTTCACGCGACAGGGTGTTCTGTACGCGGCCGGGACCGACGCAGAACTCGCCCGGCACGAAGCGTGGCTGGACACGGCCGCTCAGCATCAGGTGGACACCCGAATGCTTACTGGCGGCGAGGTCGATGCGCTCATTCAGGACAAACAAGGTCAGTGGCGGGGTGGCATGTTTACGCCCAGCGACGGACGGGCAGAGCCGTGGAAGGCAGTGCCAGCGTTGGCCAAAGCACTGGTTCAGCGCGGCGGGCAAATTCGGGAAGCCTGTGCGGTGCGGGCGATCGATCAGGAGGGAGGGCGCGTGACCGGCGTTGTCACCGAACATGGGCGAGTGCGCGCGCAGTCAGTCGTCTGCGCGGCTGGCGCGTGGTCAACCCTCTTTCTTGCCAATCTGGGCGTCAACCTGCCGCAGTTGAGCGTTCGTGCGACCGTTGCGAGAACCCAGCCGGGCCCAGAGATTTACAGCGGCAACGCCGCGCTGGGTGAAATCGCGATCCGTCGCCGTCAGGACGGTGGTTACACGGTGGCTGCAAGCAGCATGAACGAGCACCTGATCGGAGCCGACAGCTTCCGCCATTTCTTCAAATTTCTGCCTACGCTTGCCGCGAGTGCCGGATACATTCGCATGCGATTTGGGGGTGAGATCATTGAGCGGTTGTTGCCGGTGCGACGTTGGGCGGATGACGAAGAAACACCGTTTGAACGCCACCGCGTACTGAATCCAGCGCCGTCCCAGGCCGCGATCAAGAAGATGCATGCGGGTCTTGCGAAACGGGTTCCAGGCATTGCCGGTGGCGAGTTTGCGGAGGCCTGGGCGGGCATGATCGATGTCACCCCCGATGTTGTCCCGGTGATGGACGAGGTTTCGACTGCGCCGGGTCTGTATCTCGCGACCGGTTTCAGCGGCCACGGTTTCGGCATTGGTCCCGGTGCGGGCAAGGTCATGGCTGATCTTGTGACGGGCCGCACGCCAGCCCATGACCTTTCGCGTTTCCGACTGGCACGCTTCACTGACGGGTCGCGGATGCGGCCCGGCCCGGGTTTGTAGCGGTCCAACACGCCGCCGTATCTGCGTGTATGGATGATACAATATCCTTAACTATTAAATAGTTAAACCCTATTTTTGGTAAATTGGCGTCAACCGAGATAAATGGATAATGCGGCCACCCAACGCCTTTGTAGGCAGGGGTCAGAGGTTCAAATACTCTCATACCAGCCAATAAAATCAATGGGTTCGAAGATTTTTGGACCTTCCAAGTGGCTCTCGCTGTTACCCAGGCCAGGGGCTAACCTCACGCGGTACCACGGCATCTTTGCGCCCAACTGCAAGCTGCGAAGGCAGATCGTACCTGGCGGTCAGAACATCCGCCCACTGATCCAGGTGCCAGTGAGAGGGATCACTCCGGCCGTTGCGACCCTGTCCGCGATGGTCGTAGTAGATGAGTTGGGCGATATTCGCAAGCGGGTTGAAGTCGGGCTTCATGCTGGCGTGATCGAAGCCGGGGCCACCGTGCAGCATGACGATGACCGGGCGCTGTCGCATACGTGTCCCGTCGGCGACGAATTGTGAGCCGATCACGTCGACGAAGAGACGGCAGTTGTTAACCTCTGCTCGCATGACTGTATTCTGGCGGGAAGGGCGGGAAGGGTGGCGGAGGAGAGGTTACCTAGCCGGTGGCAGGCGATATGCCCTTGCGGCCGTGCCGCTAAATATTGCTGTCTTTTCGTCGGCGCTGAGTCCTGCCTTCGCGGCGATGCGTTTGAATGCATTCCAGAGAGTCCGGTACGAGACACACTCTTTGTCCACCGGAAAGTTGCTCTCGAACATGCAGCGGTCCGGGCCGAAGGCCTCGATCGCGTGGATGTAAAACGGATAGAGCAGGTCGCAAAGTTCTTCTGAGCCTATCGGCTGCTGCCGTCGGTGCATGTGGAACGGTGGTTCCCATGGCCCGACGCGCTGCTGCGCGCCGCCGACCTTCATGACGGCGTTAGGACAAGCCGCGATGGCATCGATATTGGCACGCCACGACGCCATTTCGTCGGCGTTGGCGTCCGGGTCGATGCGACCACCCAGGTGATTGACGATGATCGTGACGTCCGGTTGAACCGCGGCTAGTTTCGCGAGCGCCGGAAGTCGGTCCGCATTGGGCGAGTAGTTGTCGAAGCTGAGGTTGTGCTTTGACAGCACCGCGTAGCCGTCGAGGAAGTCCTGATTAAGGTCGCTTGGGAACGCGCTGCGGATGCCGCGAAAGTTGGGGGATGCGGCCATATGTGCATCGATCACGTCCCCAACGGCTGCGCCAAGGCGTAGATCCGCTGCGCTGAAGATGCCTGTGCAGAGGCGCGTGTCGCCATAGATGCCGGATCGACTCATTGCGGCGATACCGTGCACGAATTCCGTTTCCCCGACCGGGTGCATCTCATTCGGGCCATCTGCGCGGTAGAACGCGTCGCACTGGGCGAATACGGTTTGCACGACGTTATGACCGCCGCGGTCGATGTCATTGACGATGTCCTCACACAGGTAAACCTTCTGTTCGAAACTTGCGTGGGGTTCGCCCTCGGGCTTGCGGATGTCCCAGAGATGGTGATGGGGATCGATGATTGGCAGGTCGGCTTCGAGCACTGGTTCAGGTGTCTCCTGGTCCAGCCACCCGGTAATGGGTCCATTTTGTGGGTAAGTCATGAAAGTGGATTGCCTCTGTTACATGGTTGTTAGATTTAGGTTTCTGGAGGTAGGTTGCTAGATATAGATAGTGGATCGCTGCCAGTTGATGTCACAGTAATTTTAAATCGAACCCAATCCGCGCATGCAGGGCCGCCACGTTGTGGGTGCGTCGGGACGCGCAGCTTTGTCAGAGGAGTGGACATGTGCAATGGACCGGCGCTAGCCGCGTCAGTGATCGTGACCGTGGGGGCGGTTGGCGAGCGCAACGCTGCGCGCACCCAACTCGCCCGCACGGCAAAGGCCCTTTGCTGACAGGAGGGCGGTCAGGGCGGCGAGGAACCGATCATAGTAGGCGTATGTTGTGTTGAGTCCGTCCGCATTGTCTTCCCAGGTGCGGATGTCACGGATCAGATAGTCACGAAACTCATCCCACTCGTAACACCCTTGCGCCGAGAGCGCCTGAGCGATGCTGAAGATGCGGCCTTGCCAGGGTTCATCGAAGGCGAGTTCGCCGTTGATGAGGGGGGGTGCGGCGGGGCCGTCAAGTTCCATGCCATCAAGCTCCCTGCCGTCAAGCTGAGGGCCATCAAGTTCCATGGATGACCTCGACACCAATCATCGAGTCGCGGGTGACGAGTTGGGCGAGGTCGTTCTCTGGCTTACCGGCGGCTGCCACCGGCATTTGCGGCAACACCATATAGCGTACTTCCGCGCTCGAGTCCCACACGCGAATAGCGACGCGCTGCGGCAACGCAAGGCCCATTTCGTCAAGCACCTGTCTCGGTTCGCGGACGATGCGCGAGCGATAGGCGGGGTCCTTGTACCACCGGGGTGGCAGTCCGAGTACCGCCCAGGGATAGCAGGAACACAGCGTACACACGACCACGTTGTGGATGTCGTCGGTGTTCTCGACGACCACCAGTTTTTCGACCTGACCACCCTCGAAGCCGAAGCCCTCGATTGCGGCTGTGCCATCGTCGAGCAGCGCTGCTTTGAAGCCTGGATCGCTCCATGCGCGCGCGACCACGCGTGCGCCGTTAAGTGGACCGACCCGTTCGTTGTGCTGGGCCAAAACGGCGTCGACAGCGTCCGCTGTGATGAGCCCCTTTTCAATGAGGAGCGCTTCGAGCGCTTCTGCCCGCAGTTCCTGAGCGGTGTGCCTGGGATGCGAATGGGCATGCTTCTCATCTGGCTGGGGGTGGTGTTGCTTGCCGGGGGAATCAGCGGAAGTGGATTCAGTCATCTTGGTTGTCCGTAGATTTTGTGCTTTGAGCGGTCCTGAGGTAGGGCTCGAAAAGATCGAGACAAACGGTCAGTGCGGGATCCGCAGCGGCCCCCCAAAGATCGGCCGCGGCAAACGCGACCGTATACAGATGTTGGGGGTGCTCGCCTTTGCCGTGAGCGTTAGTGTCTGGGTAGACCCATCCTGCGTGCAGGGAAAGAACTCGGCCTGGCTTGTCGCGGGCGTACGCGGGTAGCCGGGTATGTTGGGAAACGACGTCGCTAATGGTCCTGATCATATCGCCTGCAGCGAATTGCGCCGGGGTTGCGACGGGTCGCTGACTGCCGCGGGCGGCGGGTGGTCCGGGGTGAGGATCCGGGCTCGCGTTTGGCCGCGCTGCGACCAGTGCTTGTGAGCGTGCCGCATTTGCAGGTCGGTCAATCGTGGGCTGGTCAATTGTGCGCTGGTCAATCGTGCGCTCGTCGATTGCGGCCTGCGTCACATCACCGTTTTCGACCAGCATCGTTTCGAGCGCACCCAGCCAGCGTCCGTAATAGCCGTGCGTCAGATAGGCGACCGGGTCAATGCGCTCGATGGCATGTCGAAACCGGTCCGTGTTGCCGATCAGACCCGCGCCGAAAGCGGCCTGGATCATGACAAACACGGACGCCTCCCAGCGTTCGTGAAAAGCGGGCTCTACCGTTTCACGGACGGGCGTCCCGAAGCCGTGTTTGCCCCCAAGATCGTGTATGCCGTCCATCGCTTGTCTCCTGCTGCGAAGGTTTCCCAGGTGGTTATCGTCAGATGCGTTCAAAGTTTGTCACGCTTTGTGCGGGCAGGACAGCGCTTGTCATTGTCGTCGCCCGTCCTGCCATTCTTGAACGTGTTGTAGTTGCGCAGGTCCGACGTTGAGGGGATTCGCCCCATGTGTAAGGATTGTCGAGGACCCGTGAGATTCGTCTCCGGTGGAAGCAGCCCGAACCCTCAGGGCTGGTCCGATAACCCCCCTGACTAGGAAAAGGAGATGAGAGTGAAGCCCGTTTGCCTCGTGATTGGAGCCGGAGCCGGTATTGGTGGCAATGTTGCCAAACGATTCGCCGTGGAGGGGTATCACGCCTGCCTGGCCCGTCGAAGCGACGACGAAGGCTTGCGGCGCATGGTCGCTGAGATTGAAGCGGGTGGCGGTACCGCATCCGGTTTCATGCTCAACGCCGTGACCGAGAACAGCATCGAAGAACTGGTGCGTGAGATTGAAGCGGAGATCGGCCCGATTGAGGTCGCCGTTTACAACCTGGGTGCCCAGATCGGCAATCGATCACTCGCGGACACGACGCCAAGGGCGTTCGAGATGGGCTGGCGGCTCGGCGCCTTTGGCCTCTTCCGCCTGGCTTCGTCAGTTTGTCCGGCAATGGAGGCGCGCGGCAAAGGCACAATCCTCGTGACCTCGGCGACTGCCGCGGTGCGTGGCAACGCAGGTCAGCACTCACACGCATCCGCGATGGCCGGCCGGCGCATGTTGTGTCAGTCGCTCAATGCGGAGTTCGCCTCCAAAGGTATTCACGTGGCGCACTTCATCATTGACGGCGCCGTAGATGCACCCGACACGTTGGGCAAAATGTTGGGGCCGGAGCAATTTCAACAATTGCGCGAGACTAAAGGAATGGAACATGACGGCCTGATGTTGCCAGCTCAGATTGCGGACACGTACTTTCACGTTGCTGGTCAGCATCGGTCTGCGTGGACGCATGAAATCGATTTGCGGGCATTCTCGGATCGCGCCTGGTGGAATCATTGACAACCCTTCATGGAACTAAAGCAATAGGCTGCCGAGAGTTCCCTGTGCGCCAGCGCGGTAATCTGGCACCGTGAGATGCTGGTAGCGGGTTCACGTCCTGGTTTTGCCCGCCAACAAGAGCGGCGCGTGGGTGTGCCGGTTGCCCAACCCAACCTCGGCGGATGACGCGCGTGCCTTCGAGCGCTGCTGACCGAGCGCTGCCAACAGTAGCCGTTGCATGGGTCCGGCGGTAACGTCATTTGACGCAATGAGACTTCGTATCTGGTGAACTTGACGCCAAGAGGGAGCGACCAAGCATGGCTGAACTGAGTATCCCGCGGGCCCCACTCCGACGACCGGTACGATCGACTCTCCGAGGTTCAGGAAGGCTACTATTACCCGTGGCGTTCGACCATCGGTGTGGGGGACGGTGAACAGGCGTACCTTGACCTCGTCCGTGGCAAGTTGGGGCCAACCTCGCAGATCATGGACGTCGGTTGTGGTCATGGCGGCGTGGCGCTGTTGTTGGCGAGTGACTGTGATCACATCGTCGCCTACGATCGAATCCACAGTTACGTTGAAGTCGCCCAACGCAATGCCCAGGCGGCCGGTGCGACCAATGTTTCCTATCTGACCCATGACGCGCGTAGCAGCGAAGACGGCGGCATTCACCTGCCGGCGGAAGATCAGTCGCTCGACATGATCATCTCGCGCCATGGGCCCCTGCACTGGATTGCGTATGCCGGGCGCGTGCTGCGTCCTGGCGGTGCGATGGTTGGGCTCATGCCGATGGAGGAACCGATCCCCGCATGGACTAGCAAACTGCCGCAGATTCTTTACTACGAGAGTTCAGGTCGGCACACGGGGACAGGCTCGATTCATCAATCGGTTGAAAACCGGTTACATCAGGCGGGCCTGACGCTGCACAGCGGGTGGGGGTTTGATGTACCCGAGATATTCTCGGAACCGCGCCAACTCTACAATGTGGTCACCTGGGGCTTGCCACAGGATCGGATTCCGGATTATGACGAGGTGTCGCATCGCTTCGAGCGCGTGTTCGAAACCTACACCGAGCCGCGCGGGGAACTCACGGCAGATTGTGCGGTTAGCCCGCCACCGCGGTCTCGCCGCCCCGGGCAGCCCACGCCTGACGTTGGATCTCAAGCTCTGCAATGAGTGCTGCACGGCCGGCTTCGGCCCCTGGGTCGGTGGGGTAGTACGCAAGTTCCGAGGCAGGATCGCCGCCGACGCGTGTACCGGTCAGAACGCGAGCCTCGGTGTAGTCGTAAGGCCTCGCCCGGTGTAGCAAAGCGCGATTGTCCCAGAAAAGGGTGTCACCGACCTGCCATTTGTGGGTGTAGACACGTTGCTCGTCAGAAACGACGAATTCAACCAGGGACCGCAGGAGTTGCCTGCTTTCATCGCGCGCAAGCCCAGGAATGCCGAATGCGTGGCGGCCTACGAAGAGATTGGCGACGCCGGTCTCTGGGTGGGTTTTTACGAGCGCCCTGAGGTAGGCCTCGCCGTGGTAGATGGTGCCTGCCTCGGCCGGCGGGAAGTTGCCAACGTCGTTCGCTTGAGAGAACTGGGTGGAGTGATAGGCCGCGAGCGAGGCGATGCGATCCTTCGTTGCTGCATCCAGAGCGGCGTACCCTGTGCGCATGTCTGCAAGTTCGGTTTCACCGCCCGTTGCCGGAATGGTGACAGCGGAGAGCATGGCGCACTTGCTGCTGATGGGCCGATAGGTCGAGTCGGTGTGCCAGGCCTCGTTGCCGACGTTGGTGCGCATGCGCTGGGTCTCGATGTCATAAATCTTGCCGTAGCTGCCGTCCTCGCGCTTTTCCTGATTCGCCATGGGCGCCGCGCCGAATTCCAGTTCGCCAAAGTGCTGGCCAAAGGCGATGTTCTCTGCGTCCGAGAGAAACTGCCGTGGAAAAACGAGAAAGCCGTGCTCGAGAAACCCGGCCTTGACGACCGTGAGGTCGTCGTCGGTGATGTGTGCAAGCTTGACGCCTGTGACCACGGCCCCGAAGCGCTTGCCTGCAATTGGTGTCAATGTGATCTGGCTCATCTCGATTCACCCGATTGTAATGAAACGTAAGAGCCTCATAGTGCATTCGCTGACGAGGCTGGTCAAACGCGCACCGGTCAGATGCCGTGCTGCTAAGCTCGCTGCCTCAGGCGACAACGAGGGTCTGCGAGGCCAGGTTGTTTGCCGGGTTGGTAACGCCGCCGCCCTAGCGGCGGATAAACTCGATCAAACAGGGGATGACCTTGGACTACCGCTTCATAGATGTCAGCGCGACGGATCACATAACGTACATTCTGCTCAATCGTCCTGAGGCGATGAATACCATCAATCCCGAAATGCACGCAGAGCTTGAGGACGCGTTCAATCGATTCGCGAGCGATGCGGCGCAGTACGTCGCCGTTGTTAAGGGCAGTGAGGGTCGGGCGTTCTGCGCGGGCAGTGATTTGAAGGCGATTGCTGCAGGTGGTCGCGTGCCGTATCCAGAGCACGGGTACGCGGGCCTCATCGAACGGTTTGACCTTGCCAAGCCGGTCATCGCGGCGGTTGACGGCTATGCGCTCGGTGGTGGCTTCGAGATTGCGCTTGCCTGTGACGTGATCATTGCGACTTCGCGATCGACCTTTGGACTGCCAGAGCCTTTGGTCGGGTCGGTCGCCCTCGGTGGTGGACTGCATCGACTGGCGCGGCAGGTGGGTTTGAAGCAGGCGATGGGGATCGTGCTGACGGCTGAACGGATAACCGCTGCCCGTGGCTTCGAGATGGGCTTTGTCAATGAAGTCACGAAGGCGGATGCGCTCGACGCAACGGTTGAGCATTGGTGTTCGCAGATGCTGAGGTGCGCGCCGCTGGCGCTTGCCGCCTCGAAGGAGGCAATCCTGATGGGCCTCTCGGAGCCTGGTCTCGACGCGGCGATATCAAACCAGTCCAGTTACCCGGCCTTTCATCGATGGCAACGTTCGGAAGATGCGCTGGAGGGACCTCGCGCGTTCGCAGAGAAGCGAGATCCCGAGTGGAAGGGACGTTAGTCGCCCCTGACTGGCGCGTGCGGTGCGGGGATGCACTGCTATTTTCGGCAAGAAACTGCGAGGTTTGCTCGCAACGCGACAAGAACTAACGGGCCATCAAAGGGCGCGCTTGTGTGCAGCTATGCAACCGATCGCCCCTTCACGGGTGTAGAGACCGCAGTCGGTGAATCCCAGGTTTTGCAGTATCTCGATGTGCACACTCGCCGGGAAGCGTCTGGGGTTCGCGGCATCGTCGTGGGGCATGGGCTCGACGAAATCTGCATTCACCAACAGGCCGCCAGGAACGAGGTGGGTCCCGACGGTCTCGTAGATCGACTGAAGCTGGTTGCGCCCGCCAAGATCATGCAGCGTTTGGAAGGTGTACACGATATCAAAGTGAGTATCTATTGCATGGTCAAACGGTAGCCGCAAGTCCTGGTGCACGAAGGTCGCGCGATCTCCGAGCGCCGCCTGACCGTGCTTCAACAGTTGTTTGTTGAGATCAAGCCCAACCAACTCTGCCGAATCGAATGCACCCGCCACTTTGCCGAGCATCTCGGTATCACCGACGCCCAGTTCGAGGACCCGCAGGGGCCTCTTGGCAGATTCCCTTTCTGCGACGTGTTGTGACAACCGGTCGAGCACGGCCTGCTTGATCGCAAGGCGCTCGGGCCAGCGTTCATCAAGGTCGATCCGCCAGGCGGTTGGTGTGTCAAAGTCGTTGAGCGGCATGCTGGCATCATAGCAGGCTGCTGAAAAAGCAGTCTGCTGGACCGATACATGGATTTCACGTTCGCTTCGCGAGCCATGGATGGCATCTGCCGCAAATCGACGACCTAAGTCGTTGATTTGTCGCGAGCGGGCTGAGGCCCGCGACTCTGAAAAAGTGCAGGAAAGCACTTTTTCAGCACCCTGATAGAGCGTGCCGCGGTCCAGGGAAACGTCTGCACTTCCCCTCGAGATTCGCGGTGGCTCATTGCTGGCCGGGTAGAAGTCGTGGAGGTATCGATGGCAGGAGGGACGGACGATGGGCGCGTCGTCCTCGCCAACCCGGTGCGCCTGCGGTACCGTTCGGGCGGGGCGTCGGATGTTGCATGTGATTTGAGTCAAACGAGGTTATCGAAGGGACAAGAATCGGTAAGTGGCTCGCATCTTCGTGCTATTCCAACATTTGTGTCCCCAGCGCTTACCGGGGTGTTTGTCGCCATGTTGAGTCTGGCAGCGGTCGCGGAGGAGCCGGAGCAATGCGCTGAAATCACCGTCGATGCGACAAGGCTTGCATGCTTTGATCTTGCCTTCCCCTCAAGATCCGCGCAGCGAGCGTTACTTAAAGAAGAGTCCAGGACCCCTTCGGCCGTCCCCGGACTCGCGGATTAATGCGACCACGGCGAGGGTGGAAGAGGGCGCACCTGAAACTGTGATGAGCCAACCTGATATCAAAGAACCGGAGACCGTGGATGGGCCCGCGAAGACCGCACCGCGAGCGGCGGATGTAACGGCATCGCGCGTGAACGCGATTCGGGGACTGAAGGGTGAAAAATGGTCTTCGTGTTGGCCAACGGTGACACGTGGATTCAACGTAGAGCTCGCAGGGTCCGCATCCACGTCGGCGATGAGGTCCGGACCAAGCCAGAACGTCTCGGGGGCTCGTTGATAGTCAGCAGCGAAGGCGTGTCCACCTGGGTTCGGCCGCGAAACAAACGTTAAGAGCGGTCTGCATCGGACGGGTCTTGACGGCCGTCATCGATTCGCTCACAGCGGTGTGGCGTGCACCTTGTAGCTTCGTCTCTTCGGAGTCCGCACACCAAGATTGATTTTTGATGGGTCGGGCGGCGTCGACCCAGCACGTCGGCGTAGTGCCTTAAGTGGGGGCACAGTGGTGCCACTAATTCGGGCGTTGAGCGTCGTCGCCACATCTGCACCCGGCGAGTGCACGACCTGCGATGGCAAACATCTCGATGATGTGCGGCTTGCACGATGACGCGGGCTCGAAAATCGCGGTCTTGCCGAACATCGCAAAATCAATATAGCCGCGCATCTTGAGGTTGCCTTTGCGGTCAACCTGCATGGTCGACGAGTAGGTGCTGCCGGAATTGGGATCGTAGATCTTGCCTTTCCACTTGCCGTCCCTGATTCGGTAGTCGGTCAACAATTCCATGCCAAGGATCGGCTGGCACTTTTAGTGCCGGGTCTGGATTGCGCTGGTCGGTTCTCGCCGCGCCCGGCGGGCCAAGTTCCTCGCCTTCCTCGTAGACCGGGCGAAGTATGGCGATGACCTTGCCGGTCAGCTTGCCGTTCGATTCCGTGATTTCGATGGCCGAGTCCCCGGACGTCCATTGGCCGAGTACAGGGTCAGGGTCATCCGCGGCAGACGTCACGTTCGCACCGAAGACGACGAATGTGGCGGCAAGCAGCACAGCGAGCGCGTGGCTTCGGGCTGTCCAGCCGTGTTTGCCGAGGTTTTTCGATTGCGTCATTGGGTGATCCCCGGATTTTGCTGAAGTGATTTAGAAGATGGGCTTTGCGCTATGCAAGATAGAAGGCGCGATGTATATGTGCGCGCCGATGGATGGCGCGCCCCATATGAAGGCGCGCCAGAGAAGCTGAAGCATAGAAGGTGCATATCGACGTGCATATCGACGTGTATGTAGACGTGCATATAGAGGTCGCTACGAGGAGGGACGAAGATGGGTAGGACGTCTGCGGCCAACATGGGGTTTAGAAACGGGCAGACCTATCCGGTACGAAGAGCATTCGCCCAGCGTCGTGTCGTCGTATAGTCACCAATCTAATTCACTGCTCGGAGCTTGCCATGACAATTGAAACTCGCCTTCTGGGCCGCACGGGCGTGCGCGTCAGCAATCTCTGTCTGGGCGCGATGATGTTTGGAATGCGCACGGAACCGGACGACGCGTACGCAATGGTCGATCGTGCGCTGGATGCCGGCATCAACTTCATCGACACCGCCAACGTCTATTCGCGCGGCCGCAGCGAAACCATCACCGGTGAGGCGCTCGCACGCAATGGCAAGCGCGATCGCGTGGTGCTGGCGACCAAGTTCCACGGCGCGATGGCAGGCGACGACCCCAACATGCGCGGCGCGAGCCGCCGTCACATCATTGCAGCTTGCGAGGCCAGCCTGACAAGACTGAAGACAGACTATATCGACCTCTATCAGATCCACCGGCCACGGCCGGATACGGCGATTGACGAGACCCTGCGCGCGCTCGACGACCTCATCCGGGCGGGCAAGGTTCGTTACATCGGCACCTCAACATTTGCGGCGTGGCAGTTTGTGGAGTCACTGTGGGCTGCCGAGAAGCACCATCTCAATCGTTTCATTTGCGAGCAGCAGCCTTACAACCTCCTTGACCGCCGGGTTGAGCGCGAGCTTATGCCGATGGCGGAGACATACGGTGTCGCGACGATTCCGTGGAGTCCGCTCGCGGGCGGCTTGCTGACGGGTAAATACGTGCGCGGTGCGGAGCCGCCGCAGGGTACGCGTTATGCGAATGCTAATCCGATGCAGCAGCGTCGCTACAACGATCGGATTTTCGATGTTATCGAGGGCTTGATACCCATCGCACAAGCCAGGGGGGTGCCGCTCGCGCAATTCGCGCTCGCCTGGGTGATGGGCATGCGTGGGATCACGAGTCCGATCATCGGGCCACGCACGATGGAGCAACTGGATGACAATATTGCGGCGGCCAATGTGTGCCTGACCATCGAGGACTTTGAACGCGTCGATGCGGTCATCGCGCCGGGTCAGATGGTGGCGCCGTTCTATGAGGCGGACTTTGGACCGCATGGGTTCCGAATCTGAGAGCTTGAGCGCTCACCCGACCTGCGCATCGTGGTTAGGGGCCACTTTGGATAAGGTTCCGAACGTGGCGTCTCGGCTTCGTCTTTCCGGGCGGTGAATGAACTATCGGCCCCGGATCCGCCTTATTGGGCGTATGATGGTTGATTGATATTGCAGCCCGCAATCTTGCCGACTGATCGATGGCTATTCATGCAGATCGGCGTAATGTTGCTGGTGTTCCCTGACCAAGCTGGCTCACGTAATGTGATCTCGCACATGCGGCTGGCGCAATCCAGTCCCCGCTTCTTCATCGAATAGGTCCTGGGCGCCGTCGGCGCGTCGCGGTACCTACTTGATCGAGACGTCGTGGCCACGCATCTCTCCTGCGTCTCCAAGGGAACAAAACGATGCATCTTTCGATTCGACCTGGTCGTGGTCCTGCGTCACCGTCCCGATATTCGCATTCCCGCAAAGTTTCCCGATGGGTTGTCAGCTCGAATGCGACTTCGGCGGACGTCTCCGGGAGAGGCGTGTTCCCTACGCTGAAGAGCGTTGGCTTGGGGCACGTCATGCCAAGTCGTTGCAACCGAGCCAGGACGTGACGATCAAGCCTATGAATAGACTATTGTTCGGGGCTTTGCGGATCAGGTTGGACGTAACTGGAAGCTGAAGTGGTACCGGAAAGTGGATCCGGCTCCACGGGTTTCTGGGAGTGGCTGACGCCGCTTTTCGGGCGTTGCCGAGGTTCGGTCTGCATTAACTCGGCGCGCAAGTGGACCACCCAAGTGGATCACCTCAGATTCTGGAATCGAGTCGGATTGTCTCATGACCGGAGGCACTGGTGCGGTTCTTACCTAATGAGACGATGACAGGTCAGTTTTGCCGGACAAGAACATCCGTGGACTCGCGGGTTGGCGACCTCGTCGAACCACCGTTGGCTGTGCCGCTGCAACGCCGACAAGTCGCTGTAGTCGTCGCCGTATAGACAGTCGCCCTTCACGTACTTTACGCCCGTCTCAACCTTGCCTTTGCTCTCCGGGTCGTAGCCTTCGCAAGCGTGAACCGACAGGCCAACTTGGTTAGCGTACTGACGGAAACGATCTTTCAGCGTCAGCTCGCGGAACTCCTCGTTGATCACCACCAATTTGGCCTGATCGTAGACGCACTCTTCTGGGACCCTACCGAAGCACCGGAACGCCGCATCATGCATCTGAATGCAGCTATCGGTATTGATGGGCCGCAGGCTCAGGCTGAAGTGCATCAACCGCGAGAAGGACAACACAAACACCAGGAAGTAGACCGTGGTGACCTTGCCTGCGATCACGACATCGCGCAGTTCACCGCCGTCGACCTGGCACTGCACACCCGACAGATCGTCTATGACCGGTTCGTAGTAGCGCATCTGCGCGTCTGTCACGAGCGGTCGGAGGCGCGTCAGGTAGCGCCGCAGACTACGTTCCGAGACGTCGAAAGCGGGCGCCTTCGCCTTAAGCTTGCGCATCATCTTCGGCTTTTTCAGCTGCGGATGACGTCGAAGGAGAACGCAGAAGCACAGTCCAAATTAGGTTTGAGTTACCTAGTTGGCCGAGGCGTTCCGCAAGAGTTTGTGCAGGCCCACATGTGGTTCAACCTCGCGGCAGCGAATGGTGACAAATCGGCGAGTGAGTATCGAGACCAAGTTGGCAACAATATGACCAGCGAGCAGCTTGCCGAAGCTCAGCGTCTTGCGTGTGAGTGGATGGCAGCGCATCCAGACCAATAGTCTTTCAATCGCTTGGTCCAGCAGCGCTTGTTGGCGGCTGCATTGAACCGGCATTCTCCACTCGTTTCGTCAGATCACTTAGTGGATCGATTGCGATACTGATAACAGGTTGTTCCGCGACTGCCTGCTGTATGTGGAAGTTTTTTGGAATCAAGCTTGCCGCAATCTTCACGAATTCTGAAGGGCGTTCCGCAATCATCTTCTCAAGCGTAGCCTTCCCGTGCGTTAGCCAGGCGGCGTGGAAATCTTGCAGAAAATCTTCGCTTATTTTGTTCTTGCTGCCCTTCGGCCGTCCGCCGCCAGGATTTTTTCGTTGAAATTGAGTTGATTGTCTTGGCAGGAGAGTAGCATTTAGAGGGTTTGACTTTTACCATTTTTGATTTAAAAAAAGCGTAATTTCGCCGCATATTGGACATGTAGTATGACAGTTGAAAAGCTTAGAAAACTTGCCTCCAATGATCCTGGACTGACCAGCAAACTTAATGGTGCTCACACTTTTGAAAGATTGGCCTACATAGCAGATGAAGTAGGTATTGACATAAAGCAGGATGAACTTGAAACACAAAACGAAGAGCTCTCAGAAGAAGAGTTAAGTGAAGTATCAGGTGGTATGCGGGCACTTGGCAGGTTGGGTATGAAAAAGTTCATGTCAGAGACAGAGGAAACCCATTCTTGTACTACAAGTCCAGGTTGTTCCTGCGGAAATTGCGATGCACATTCATGTGATACACGAGATGGTAACACCTGCTGTAGCGGTTGCGGGGCGAAAACTGGTACGAGTCTTCGTTTTTTTTAGAGGGGATTTTCAAGTCAGTACTCTAAATAAAACGGGTTCGTACTTTGCTCTTTGATTCTGGGTTTTAGTCGTGAAAGCATCTTCTTTCACGTCTTAGCTTTACATCGTCAGCCAATAGGATTGCTATGAACCTTACCTGGCTCGCCTCGGTCTTTGGGTGATGTTGCGTTCTATTAGAAGCCTTTCCGGACTGTCTCGTCATCGTGCTCTATTGACACGTCATCTAGCGAGGTGTACCTGACAATATGTTTCCGGATTTTTGTTCCCCTTTCTTATCCGCCCGGCGCGCTGTGCCAGCTGTTCAGCGGCCTGTAATCTCGAGCACTGCGTGGGAGTGATGTTCGCGCCCAAATTCGTCTATGGCAGCCACTGAAACGGTGTAAACGCCGGCCGTCAGTGCGTCGGGAAGATCCGCCTCAAACAAGTGGGTCGACGACATGGCTGACACCCACGACTTCTTTGTCTCTGGGTTTCTGGCAAACATTTCGATGATCATCGGGTCCCTGCGGTAGGCTGCGCTTGAGAAGATGATTGAGGATCGCCCTTCAGAGTTCGTGAAGATCGCGGCGGGCTTGATTCCAAAAGACTTTCACATTCAGCAGGCAGTCGCCGAGCACCCCGTCATCAGCATTGCGATCGATCCGCTATGTGATCTGGCGAAACGACTGCAGAATGCCGGTTCAATGCAACTACCAGCGAGCACCGCGACTTAACCTGTCCTGTGGAAGAGAAATCGCGAAAGGGTTGATTGCCAATGCCTCCCACAAGGTTTAGCGTCG
>Ga0114999_10002172_pt1 | contig 26311 bp, 21 predicted proteins | sample ArcticOcean_MG_C_3_FD_89820 | JGI IMG/M metagenome (GOLD analysis project Ga0114999, IMG submission 89820) | Marine microbial communities from western Arctic Ocean - ArcticOcean_MG_CB8_126 | ecosystem: Environmental > Aquatic > Marine > Oceanic | place: Arctic Ocean: Canada Basin | collected...
ATTAACTAGCAAGAATTTGCATGGAAAATTCACCAGAAATTAAAAACTGCCCGTGGAAAATATAACGATTGAGAACAGATCTACATCGGTCGATTTTCAGAAGATAATCAATCTATTAGTTAAGTTCGTAGATTTATGTAAAATTGAAGGCGCGCCATCCGAAGATACCGTACATTTAGCCAATCTTGAAGAGGACATGGCCCAGTAGACACAACGTATGCACCGCGTACCCCGAGCTGACCGCGGACTGAAATCCGCAGCAGAAATATCGCGGGGCAGCAATCGAAAAGCACTGTAACCGCGGCTACTCACCTAAAAGAGCAAGGCTCCGTCACCCACTGACACTAAGAGAAAGATGACCATGAGCGACTACAAAGTGCGCGCCGCGCATTGCGACTACCGCGCCGAAGAAGACCAGATCTACGAAGCCCTCAAACGCGCCACTGACCCGCTGACCGAGACCTGGGACCGTTTAGCTAAAGCCAAGCGCATCGGCATCAAGTTCAATCACGACCAACTCATCAAGCAGTGGGTCCGTTACGAGGGGCAGTTGCAGCAATTGGTTAGCGAGAAACTCGCCCGCGCCTTCTTGCGCCTAATGCGCGAGCGCACCGACGCCGAGTTGGTCTCGCCCGACGTCAGCTTCTACAAAATGTACGACGGTACTGACCCGGAGGAGACCGGTACGCTTATACCGATTTTCCGCGAATTCGGCGTCGAGTTTATCGACGGCACACTACCGCCCTATAAGACCTACCCCGTGCCCGGCGGCGGACAGATGTTCAGCCAATACCTGCTGCCACAACGGGCGATGGAGGTCGACGAGTTTATCTCCGTCGGCAAAATGAAAAACCACGGTTTTATGGGCATCACGCTCTCATTGAAGAATCTCTTCGGCCTGATGCCGGGCGAGCCGGAGGGCAATACCCGGACTTATTATCACCACTTAGTCCGCATGCCCTATATGCTGGCCGATATGGGCCGCCTTTTCAATCCGGCCCTGTGTATTGTCGACGGCCTGGTCGGCCAGGCCGGCATGGAGTGGGGCAATGGCGACGATAAGGGGCCCGGCCGCGTCGCCAATACGCTAGTAGCTGGCAACCATACGATCGCCACCGACGCCTGCACCGCCCATCTGATGGGCCACGACCCACAGAGCGACTGGCTGACCCCACCTTTCCACCGCGACCGCAACTCGCTGCTCGTAGCTGCTGAAGCTGGTTTCGGCACCGTCGACCTCAACGAAATCGACTTTGAGTCCGAGGTCACTAGACCGCTTAACGAGTTTTTCTCCCATATCACCGACTCGCAGGAGCTCGTCCTCAGTTGGCGGCGCACCACGTGCGAGCAGGCCCTCTATTATCGCGATAATCGGCAAAAATTACTCGACGAATACGCCGGCGAATATATCCTCTTACAAGAGGGCGAGGTGCGCTGGCACGACAAGGTAAGCGACTTGCAGGAGAGCCGCCGCGTGCTGGCCGGCGACAAACCCGAGCAGGCGATGTGGCTCAAATACGTTGACCCGGAAGAAGCCGAAGGCGAACACTTTGAGGTCTACGAAAAAGCGCTGGCCAAAATCGAAGCCGCCGACACCCAGGCCGCCTAATCGACAAAGAAAACGCGATGCGAACGCCGATGGGCAGTTCGGCGTTCGCATCACCCCCCTTCCGCAAATACCTCGGTGGCACCCTCTCCGCCAATATAGGCTTCCGCATGCAGTCGGTGGCGTTGGCAATCCTGGTCTACCGCACCACCGGATCCGCACTGGACCTCGGGTTGGTCTCGGCCATCGGCGCGGCGCCAGCCATGCTCTGCAATGTGCTCGGCGGCGTGCTCGCTGACCGCCATGACACTCGCCTGATCTGGGCCATAAACGCCGGCGTCTCGACAATGGTCGTCGGCGCGCTGGCTTTGTTAGTATTCGTCGGCGATGTACCGATCAGCCAGATCTACACGCTCGCGGCGCTCATGGGGATTGTCGCCGGCGTCAACGTGCCCGTATCGCAAAGTTATTATCCCTCACTGCTCGCCCCGCACGCGCTCAAATCCGGCGTAACGCTCAATGGCATGGGCATGTCCGTCGCTTCGATTATCGGCCCGACGCTGGCCGGCCTAATCATCGCGACGATCGACCTCTACGCCGCGTTCGCCGCCGCCGCGATCTGCTGGAGCCTGCCCGCCTTTATCGCGTTCTCATTGCCCACCCGCAAAACCAAGCCTGGGCAAAACACCCGCTCGCTAAGTGATTTTCGCGTCGGCTTCGACTTTATACGGACCCACCGCCTCTTTCTGATCCTTATCGGATTAGTCGTCGCCAATTTCCTATTGGTCTTTGGCTGGCTACAGACCCTACCCGCCTTTATCGAGCTCTTCGCCGGTGGCGAACGCGAAATCGGCTATGCCTTCACCGCCGCCGGCATCGGCGCAACACTCGGCATCTTTCTCGCCGGACGCCTCAAGCCGGGCGCCCGGCTCGGCTATCAAATTCTCGGCGGCACCGCGTTCTTCGCCTCAATGATCACCTGCCTGTCCTTCGCCCCGTCGTTTTATTTGCTACTCCCCCTCGCCTTCCTCGCGCACGCGGGCAATGGCATCTTCTCCAATAGCTGTATCGTCGCCATGCAATCTCGCATCCCCGAAGCGATTCGCGGCCGGGTCATGGGCGCGGTTTCGATCGCCTTCAACCTCGGCACCTTCGGCGGCATGTGGACGGGGGGCATAATCGCGCTGCTCGGCGACGTGCGGTGGGGCATGGCCGCCGGCCCGCTGGGCATGCTTGTAATCATCTTATTAGTCCTGGTGACGCAAAGGCAAATAAGACAATTGGCCGACACGGCCTGAGCAACCACTTTACCCATCCGCCGGCCCACCTTACATTCGCTGCCGGCGATAGAAAACCCAAGATGTGAATGGAGACCATAACATGACCGACAAAAAATTCAACGTACTCGTCAGCGACCGCAGCATCCACCCGTCCGGCATTGACCTGCTGCGCCCCGTCGCCGAGTTAACCTTCCTCGAAGGCTACGCCGCGCCTGAGGTCTTCGCCGCGGCCGTCAGCGAGACCGACGCCATCTTCTGCCGCAGCGGCATCGTCGACGCGTCCGTTATCGACGCCGCGCCCAAACTCAAGATCGTCTCGCGCCACGGCGTCGGTTACGACAATGTCGATATCGACGCCTGCACCCGCCGCGGCATCGTCGTCACCACCACCGGCGAGGCCAATTCGCAGAGCGTCAGTGAATTGGCCATCGGCATGATGCTCTACCTCGGCCGTTTTATCCGCCGCGCCAACGCCGACATGGACGCCGGCCTTTGGGAACGCACGAGCTTATTGGGCACGGAATTATTCCAGAAAACGCTGGGCATTGTCGGCCTGGGACGGGTGGGCACCCGCCTAGCCAAGCACGCCAACGGCTTTGATATGGAAGTATTGGTCTGCGACCCCAATCTCGACGCGGACACCGTAGCCAAACACGGTGCCAAGCAAGTCGACCTACAGACTCTCTTGGCGCAATCCGACTATGTCTCGTTGCACCTGCCCCTGAGTCCAGAAACACGGCATATCATCGGCGCCGAAGAATTATCGCAGATGAAAGAATCTGCGATCCTCATCAACTGCGCGCGCGGCGGCATCGTCGACGAAGATGCGCTCTACACCGCGCTCGTCGAAAAACAGATCGCCGGAGCCGGCATCGACGTATTCGAAAAAGAACCGCTGCCCGCAGGCCACCCGCTCATCGGCCTCGACAATGTCTGCCACTCGCCGCATATCGCCGGCCAGACCGCCGAATCCCTGGTGCGCGTCTCGCTGCAAACCGCAGAAAACATCCTCACCGTACTGCGCGGCGAAAAGCTAGACCCCGGCTTCGTCGTGAACCCAGAAGCACTCGCCGACTAACGCTGAATGAGCGAAGATAAAACCCTCGACCTGCCCGTACGCATCCAACTCAATCAACTAACACCACGCCCCAATTTCACCAAGGCACTTCAATTCCCAATTCTTTCGCCACCCCTTCCAACTGCTCCCGATGCCATCCGCCCACCGGCACCCCCGCCTCGCGAAACCGCCCCTCCCGCTCCGCCTCGATTCCTCCGGGCACATGCGTCGCCGCAAAACCCTTAACCGGTTGCAACTTGCGCACCCTCCGGATATATTCGTCCACCTCCGCTTTAAATTGCTCGCCGTCGGTAAACAAATCCGGCCGAAAAACGATCACCAGCGAACCCTGATTGGCCCCCGGCCAAGTCCAACGCGGCTTTTCATGGTCGATGCTCAAACCTGACAGCAAACCGCCCCAAGCCTGACAGATCTCCCCCATCCCGATCGAACGCAACAACAGACCCGGCGCGCATTCGGCTATCTGGTCGCGTATCTCATCGCGGTATAAGTCGTGCATCGCGCCGAAATCAAGGACTAAGGGCGGCTCCTCGTTCGTCGGCACGCCGAAAGCCATCGGCGAACCACCCGCCGCATTATTGAGCTCGTCCCCTGGCTGCAACCGCAACTGATGTCCCGAGGTCACATAGACGGCCAAACCCCGCTCGACCGCCAAGCGCGCATAAATCCCGGCGGCACCGAAGTGGCCGTGGTTGCGGCTCATAATCGCAGCGATGCCTGTTGCCTCGGCCTTGTCCAGCGCCAATAAAGTCCCCTGATAAGCGGGAAAATAGCCTAGCCCGCCGTCGCCATCGACCAGCGCACTGACTGGCGTCTCCTTGACCACCTCGATCTGCGGATCCTTGTTGAGTTGGCCGTCGCGCATCAGAATCGCATAGGTGGCGATCTGCTGCGTGCCGTGGCTGAACACCCCGCGCAAGTCATTCTTCGTCAATAACTCGGCCAATAGCTCCGCCTTTTCCGCAGGCAAACCGACCGTCTGCGCCGCCGTAGAGACGAACGCGTGCAATTTCTGATGATCGACGTTAATATGTTCATCGGGTGGTGTATTCATTTTTTCTTTCTGCTTTAGTCCAGTGATGCCCAATCGTGCGGCAATACCCGCCATTCAAGACCTGCGGCAAATAACACTCACGCGCTTGGCAACCGTAGCTCAGAACTGCCGTTCGCCATCAATCGAAGCGTCCCAACGCTGCGAGTAGAGATAGTCCATCGCCGCCCGCATCGCCGTCGGCGAACCGATCCGCTGTAAGGCGTTGAGTGCAAACAAACCCACGTGACCGCAAGGATCATCGAGCGCCTCGAAGAGTTTTTCTTCAAGTGGAGCAGCCGCAGCCCCCAAACGAGCGCAAACCGTCGCGGCATTGGTCCGCACTTGGTCGCGCGGGACCCAGCTGCGGTAAGCCTCGCCGTGCCAATCGGGATGGTCCGCCTGCAGCATCCGCCCCAACGCATCGAGCGGCATGCCCTTGGCAATACTGCCCAGCGCGTCAATCGTCGTGCGCACCACCCGGTGCGACGCATCTTCGAGGCCGGCGACCAGCATCGGCACCGCAGACGCCGCATGCGAATCCATCTCGCCAAGCGCGAAGGCGGCATTGACTCGGGTCCATTCGCTCTCGTCGGTTAACAACCCACAGACCGCCTCGACGGCCAACCCGCCCATCGCCGCCAGCGCCTGAGCCGCGTCCTCCATATTAATCGCCCCCTCGTTCCAGGCCGGCGGCGCCTCGTGCTCGGCGGCTTCGCGCCCGGCCTGGCGCAGCGCTTCGAGCAACGGCTCGATGGCCGGCTCGCCGATTGCGCCCAACGTATAGGTCGCCGCCACGCGCATCGCCTGGTGGTCCGTGCCCAGGCATTCGACGAGCGAGGGCACCGCCGCGGCTGCCTCTGCAGCAAAACCGGCCAGCGCCTGCGCCGCCTGCAAGCGCTGTTGTAGCTGCACCTTCGGATCCAATCGGCCGACAAGCTCGGCCACGTCCCCGGTAGCCTTCGCCACGCTAACATAGCGGTCGCGCTTGCCGCAAAGCCAATCCCAGCCGTGCGACCAGGCCAGTTCTAGATCGTAGGGTGCGGTAATCTCTTGCGGCTTTTGCCAATCGCTACTCTTGCAATCCCAACTCGGGGCCGTCGGTTCCGCACCGCGCAAATAGAGAAACTTGATCATATGTCGGTGCCTAGGCAGCCTATTCACCCCGGCGGCGTGGCCGATATCGAAGTGCGTCAGCGATACGGTGCCGGCCTTGCCGGCCACCGGCATGTTGCGTGCCCGGTCCTCGTCGGTCAACCCCCGGTTGAACTGGGTGCCCGGGATCACGTGCGTCGGCCCCAACTCGACCGGCGAATCCTGCGGATAATACATAATGCGCGCATAGCGCAGATAATGTTGGCGCGGATGCCCCATCGGCGTATAGCCGTCCTGGTGGGAGCCCTTGAGCATCCCCTCGTATGCTTCCTCTTCCGACACCGGTTCTTCCGCCGGTTTGCGTGGATGGCAATAGCGGTGCGGGTGCTCCAGGTAATCCGGGCCCAATACACTGATCAACGCACCATGCACTTCGGGGCTGTTGAGTATATGGCGCATCTCCGGCACCCGCGGCAGAATATTATTGCCTGGGTTAAGTTCGGTATCGATAATCTCGTTGAGTTTTCGGTAGCACGTCTCATGCGTGCCCTCGGGCACAGTCGGCTCAAATACCAGATAGCCATTGACGATAAATTCGCGTATTTGCTCGTCGGTGAGCAGAATGGGCTCGGTCATACAACAAGCTCCTTTATTGATTCGTCATGATCAAAAAAACCGACGGCCGTCGGTTTGCGGGGCCGCCTCAGTCTTCGACCCAATGGGCAAAAAGCGGTTTCGTCTGCACGGGTAAACCGTCATACACTGCGTGCGGCAGCGACGGCTGCTCGTTCTCGGTCCTTCCGCTCGTCCCGAACAAGCGCTCGCGCTCGGCCGAACCGGGCATCAACACCCGCGTATTGAGCCACCACGGCGCATAGCGCACTACTACCGACACACGCGCTTCATCGCTGGTGTTAGCGGCGGTGGCGTGCCATATGCGGCTGTCGAGCACTAATACACTACCCGCCGGGCCGGTGGCGTGGACCTCGGTCGGATAAGGCTCCTGCGGATCTACACCCATATCCCCGGTAGGATTATTCGTGGCGCGGTGACTTCCGGGCACTAACAATGTGCCGCCGTTTTCGCAGCTGAAAGGCGAGAGCATCCACAACGTCGTCAGGTGCATCAGCGCATCAGGGTAGGGCGCCGGTATGCGTCCGGCATTTTTCTGGTTGAAAGGCCAATCGGCGTGCCAGCTTCCGCGCGAATTGCCCGGATAGTTGATGGTAGCGGAAGTAAAAGAAACCCTCGCCGCCGGCCCCAATACCCCCTCGACCAGCCGCATCAATTCCGTATCGGCCAAATAAGACGCCAACGACTGGTCATAACGAATAAAACCCGGCACATGGCCGATGCCCTTCGCCTCGGCTTCCTCCCGGCCGTATTCTTTCGTCGCACGCGCGACGCTTTCCCGCACGGAGGCCACCGCCTCCCCAGGAACTACATTCTCCAGCACGCAGAAACCGTCCATGCGCACGCGCTGAAAACACTGTTGCAGATTCATCCCTATACTCCGACCAGCGGCCCTATAAGATGCCCAGCGGATCGCGGGCCTACAGCCAGGTTTCTTATTGAAGACACGGGCTAACGATCCGCCAAATCGACCTTGGCCCACAATTGCAAAGGCTGCATCACATCCCTAAATACTCCAACCCCTTGGCGACGTCCATAACCGCCATAACCGCCCCCGCGCCTGGAAGGATTGTTCCCCATCCCCAAGCCGCCGACCCGTGGGTCCCGCTCTCGGCGCAGCGATCGCGTATCCAGTTCCGGCGTCAATAGGCCGATGCCGACATTTCCCCCCACCTCAACACCGATGCCGACCTGGTATTCCCCCTTGTCAATCCGAGCCAAAGGCACTTTCAACTCGTAGACCAGCTTATTTTCCCCGAACGACAACGCCACTTCGAGTTCGGGCACCGAGGCGAGCGGCAAGAGGCGCTTATTATGCTCTGCGCCAACGATAATTTCCAACTCTCCTACCGCCATCACCGTCGTATACATCGATTGCAGCATTTCCGGATTAATCTTAGTGCCGATACCCTGTATGCCCCCGCCTCGCCACTCCTGCTGCCCCTCGCGCAAACTCTCCGTCAACAACCACAGATCATCTTGGCTCAACCCCAACGGATAACGCACCGCGAATTTGCTCTTCTTGCCGCCCTCCGAATCAAACGACACGGTAAAACCCTGTCGCAACAACTTCATCTGCAATGCGCGATCGGTCGTACTGAGAAAGAGATACATATACTCAGCATCATTTGCCAAGCCCACGATGGCCCCCTCTTTATCAAAGAAATACTTATCCCCCCATTCGCCGTCCCGCCCATCGATCTTTATTTTTTTTTGAGGCCAACTGCTCTCTAACTTAATCCCACCGCATCCGCAAAGGCCTATAAGAAAAAACAAGCAACACGCTTTCATCAACATTTCAGAGCATTCTCCATAATCAATTAGAATAGTAGACCGGCCGCACGACCTCAACCAGCCTGGGGCACAGGATACCGCCGTTCCCCCCCGTCAAAGCCCACCCGTGGCCACCGCACATGCGGCCACTCCTGCAAGCCATATGCAATATAATGATTAGCCAGCGCATGGCGAAAAGACCCCGGCGCTAAAATAGGTCCGCCACGATGTACTAAAACCCCGTCAAAGAACACGACATCCCCCTGCCGTACCTCCACCGCGACTTCCTCTACCGCATTGCGTTCAAAAAGCGCATCGACAGCCTCATTGTAATCCCATCCAGCAAACTCCCCTCCCTCCGCCAGATCCGCGCTTACCAGCAATCGCCCGCGATGTGAGCCCGGCTGCACTAGCATCGCCCCATTTTGCACATCCACGTCCTGCAGCGCGATCCACGCCGACATACAGCCCGGCAGGTAAAACTGGTCCTGGTGCCGCCCCTGCTCCGACCCGACCCAAAAATACATCGTCTGTATCCCTTCGGGCGTATCGCGCAAACACTGCCGCAAGGGCTCTTTGAGCTCGGGGTCCGTTAACCACTGGTGCGCCACCGGGTCGTACCAATGCTGATTGTGCGTCCGCCCCCACTCGTCAACCGCACGTGCCGTGAAACCCTCCAGCACACGCCGTCCGGCTTGCAGATCCATCATATAGGCCACAAAAGTCTCGCATTTATCTGCCGCGAATACTCCCTCGACTACGGTAAAACCATCGCGCCGATAAGCCTCAATATCTATTACACCGCTCATTATAGCCTCTCTTCACTCGCCAAAAAACTGCGGCAAAAGATCACGCGAAGCCAACAACAACTCGTCGAGCATCGCCTCCGCCTTCTCCGGTAAAATCGCCATCTCATCGACCAGCAATGCCTGCAATGCCAGGTTGCGATCCCCCTTGACCGCAGCATCGGCGACCAACTCCTGCCAGACAAAACGTTTTTCGAGCAATCCCTTAAGCACCATGGGCGCCTGCCCGGTCTGGATCGGCCGCACCCCCGACGCGTCAGTCACCCCTTCCAACTCCACCTCCGCCGTCGCCGGCAAATTGCCGATCGCCCCCTGGTTAGCAACATTGACGATATGCACCTGGCGTCGGCCCTTTGCGATCGCCGCAATCAACGAGGAAATACCCTCGCCGGTAATCGAATTGTCCTGCACCTCAGGCAGCTCTGTCTGGTCTAATAGCTCCTGGTACTCGGCGAAAAATGCCGTGCGCACCTCAGCCGACGGCGGATCGCTACTCAGCGCGGGCAAGTCCGGATCGTAGCCATGCGACTTCAGGCTTTTGGTCATGCCATAGGGCAGTTGCCCCATGCCCTCGGGCACCTGGGTCAGGAAAGGGTAAAACTCGACGATATGGTCGTCCGAAGGATAGACGATATGATGGCCGTAGATCTGCGATAGTGTCGCGCTCAATTGGCGCCCCTTGGGCGCCTGCCGCTCGGCCACTCGCCGCATTAATTCGGCATAAACATCTTCGTTTTTGTGTTTGACCTCGGTAAACCAAAAATAGTGATTGGTCCCGATCCACCTGCAGTTCAGTTCGGCTACCGGCAAGTCGAGGATCTCGGCGGCGTAGCGGATGCCTTCCTGCACGCCGTGGCAGATGCCAATCACGTTCAGGTCGGTGTATTTGTGCATCGCCCGCAACAGTACCGCCATCGGATTTGAATGGTTGAGCAAGACGACCTTCGGACAGCGCTTCTCCATCTCGCGGCACAGCGAGAGATAGGCCGGGATCGAACGCAGTGCCATCATCATCCCAGCCGGCCCGCAGGTATCGCCGATCACCTGGCAGATTCCGTATTTACTGGGGATACGAATATCCGCGTTGTGGTAGTTTGAGTTGTAGACATCGCGCGTCACCTCCGCGCCACAGCCGCCGATTGACGACAGCGCGAAATCAGCGCCATCTACCGCGTCGGCCTTGTCCGTCGAGGCGCGCACCGAAAAACCCGTGCCCGCGCGCTCGGCCAACCGCCGGCCCATCGCCGCCATAAACTCGACTTTCTCCGCATCGATATCGTAGAGAACAATCTCCGAACCGGCCAGATCTTCGTTCAGCAGCAGATCCGGCAAAGCCCGCCGAAAATAAAGACTGCCACCACCGAGACACACTATTTTGCTCGCGCACATCGCATTTCTCGTTTTGCATTCATACGTTTATGTGTGTTGCTACTGGATCACCACGCAAATACGTGCGTTAGCTAAAGCAGACCTGGAACACTTGTCAAGACAGGGCATATCGATTTAGTCGCGGTTATCTCTCTTCTATTGTTCCTCCTCGCTGCGCGCGGCGAACATCCGCATCGCCTGGGTGTGTAATTGACGATCGCGTAGGCGATAGCGATAATGACGAAAGCGACCGCCACCAAACCCCAGGCCGCGAAATCCGACCATCCGCTAACAATCGACAGAGTCAGAAAAGCCGCTGTAGCGATCAGCCCGAATACCAGCGTGCGGTACTCTATGCACCTGGACAAAGGCGCATATCACTCGAATCAATCGCCGTAGCGTACATCGAAAGCCCCACCAGCCACACGGCAGACGGCGCCCAGCCAATCGCCACCACGCCGCAGCTCCAATAAAGGCCATAAGCGATAATCGACCCATTGAGCAAAGGCACGATGCCCCAATCCAAAGCGCTCATATCTTTGCTCCCAGCAAAATTGCGCCTTTCGGTTTTTCCCCGGTCAATACGAGCCAGCAATTAGGCACAAGATGCGCGCTCGGGCAACTCGTCGCCATCGGGTCGAGGATGGTGCTCCCAATGCCCCGAAGAATCACTACCCCGGCAAATCACCGCATTCCCATTCCAGCCATTGAGCGCGCGCACATCCGGCGGCACGAAGCGCATCGTTAGCCCGCAGCGTCGACGCTGCGAGCTATTGGGCTCGGAGCCATGCAGGAGCAGATCGGTATGCAACGAGATCTGCCCGGCCTTCATCGCTAAGGCCACTGGCGTCTCTCCATAATCCAGCGCGTCCTGTACCGTCTGGTTGAGCACATTGTTTTCTTCGTCAGCGCTGCGCGCAAAATCGATCTGGCCGTGCCGGTGCGAGCCCGGTATGACTTGCATCGCCCCATTTTCCTCGTCGGCATCATCAATCGCCAACCACACCGTCACGGTCTTCGAGGGCGTCAACGGCCAATAGGAGGCGTCCTGATGCCAGGATACGCGCTTGCTTTCGCCGGGCATTTTGCAAAAATAATGTGTGCCCCAACAGATGAGATCCTCGCCTATTAGATCCTGCACATAGTCGAGTATGCGCGGCGCGGTGACCAGGTCGTGGACGCTGCGGCAGTTCTTGTGCCAGCCATTGATCGAGTAGCTATTGCCGCCACTGGCCGCGGCCGCTTCTAACAACTCGTCGAATATGGCGCGGTGCGTGGCGGCTTCGTCATCGGAGAATACATCCAGCGGAAAAATGAACCCCTTTTTGTTATACTGGTCTATTTGCTGCTGGCTAAGTTTTTGTAGATGAGGATTTTCCAATGGGTGGAAACTAAGGTCGCGGTCGAGTTCGGGATAGGCGTTGCTGGTAGCAGACATTAATTGATGCTCTTTTCTGCGCATCTATCGCGCTTTAGGCTAAATATAGTATCGTGAAAGACACCGCAGATAACTGATGGCCATGCTATTTCCAACGCATCGGTTAGCCTCATTCTATTCGCACCTTGCGACCCCCCACTCCCCGCTTTATACTACCCCCAATTCACCCGGAGTCCAACTCTATGCCCCTGTCCGACGAAGACCTCTGGTATTGTAAACAAAACGGCTACTACCGCCTACCCAATCTGCTGCCCGACAACCTGGTCGACCGTCTCAATGAGGCCACGGATTGCGAAATATTTTCTATGCGCGAACCCATCGTCTGGGAAGACACCGCATCACGCACTCCAGCCGCTGTCCGCCGCCTCTCCAAAATCCTCGACCGCGGCTCCACCTATCTCGAAGCCGCCACACACCCGTTGATTTTAGACGCGCTAGAAAACTTTCTCGGGCCCAATATCGAATTGATAACCAACAAGCACAACCACCTTATGGTCCGGCCGCCCAACTCCGCCGTCGTGCCCTGGCACGCCGGCGAACACATCTACGAGCCGGTGCTCTTCACCGCGCTAATTTATTTGCAAGAATCTACCATCGAAAACGGTTGTATCCGCATCGTGCCCGGCAGCCACCAACGCCCCTTTCACAGCCCAAAGCGCTACCCCGATGGCGAATTCACCCGCCAAGCGCTCTACCACCGCGCCCTGCCCGTGCCCATGCCGGCCGGCGGCGTACTGCTCTTCGACGACCGCCTCTACCACGGCGCCGACACCAACAACACGGACCAGTCGCGCCGCAGTATGACGCTCGCCTACCGCGCGCACGATGCGCACGACGTACTACAAAGAAGACCCCGAAAAAACCCTGGTGCGGGGCGAACGCATCTACACTGGCCATCCCCACCCTTTTCCCGGATCATAAGTCATGCGCATTACCGATATCGAAGTCCATTTGATCTGCCCGCCCTATTGCGACTTCAACGCCCTGCAACTGGCTCGCTATCACGGCGCCTGGATACAGCGCCGCGCCATCTACGTGGTGCACACCGACGACGGGCTCGAAGGCCTTGGCGAATCCATCGGCCACGGCCCGGAGGTGGATGTACTGCGCGAAAAATACATCGCTACCTCGCCCTTCGACTGGCTCAACGACGAATCCAACCTGGCGATGAATATGGCCTGCTACGACTTGATGGGGAAAAAACTCGGCCTGCCCGCCTGGAAGCTGATCGGCCCCCAATACCGCGCGTGGATCCCTGTCGCCGCCTGGACCGTGGCACAGCAACCGCAAGCCATGGCCGAAGAAGTGCGCCAGGCCGCCGCCAAGGGCTACCATTGGATCAAATACCACGTCGACGAAATGCAGGATGTCATCGCGCAAACCGAGGCCATGCAGCAAGCCGCTCCGCCACACTTCAAGGTCCACTATGATTTCAACGCCAACTCCAACTACTACACCATGCGCCCCATCCTCGACGAACTGCTCAAATTCCCCATCGCAGGGCGCTTCGAAGACGTGGTGCAGGGCACCGACGAAGATGCCTACCGCATGCTGCGCGAGCAATGTCCGCTGCCGATCATCGGCCACCACGTCCCACGCGAAGCCATGAGCAAACGCTATGTCGACGGCACCATGGCCGGCCACGCCCCCATCGGCAACGCGGTAAAAGACGCCGCCGTCGCCGAGCGCATGAATATGCCACTGATGTACCAACAGACCGGCGGCACCATCAACCAAGCCTTCTTAGCACACGAGGTCGCCGTCTTTAAAATGGCGACGATCGATCACGTCAACGGCTGTCATTTATGGAGCGAGGACGTCGTAAAAGAGAAGATGCCCGTAGTCGACGGCAGCGTCGCCGTGCCGAACGGGCCGGGCCTGGGTGTTGAACTGGACCGGGAAAAACTCGCACGGTGGACCGACACCTCTCCTGTCGACAAAGGCCGTTTCCTGATCCGCATCCACTCCGCCGGCGGCCCGACCGCCTATGTCCGCCACGATCCCGAGCCCGCCGGCTCTGCCGATAATCTGCGCTACCACGAACGGTTGCACGGCCAGAGTATTCCCGGCCGACCCGCATCCTACGCCAACCCGCTAACCAGCGAATTCTGGGACGCGGAAAAAGACCCCGAACACTTCGAAGACCTATGGCAGGCCACCGCTGATGGCCCGATTTGGAAAGAGGAACGCTAAATGAACGAAGACGAAAAATACCTATTCGACATCAACGGCTATATCGTCGTCCGCGACGCCCTATCAAAAGAAGATATCGCCCTATGCAATGAAGCCATCGACCAACATACAGGCCAAATCCGCGAGCGCACCGGCAAACTCACGCTTGCCGGCGGCTCGAAAGCCCTTGAAGGCACGACCGGCCGCGGCGACCTGGGCGGCGCCTTGACCTGGCCGGAACCCTATGGCCAGCCCTTCCGCAATATGCTCGACAATCGCAAAGTCGCCCCCTACCTGCATACGATCTTAGGCGAGGGGTTCCGCCTCGACCACAATTTGGGCATCATCACCATGCGCAAAGGCGCCGAAGGCCACACCATGCACGGCTCGTCCGGCCCCGGTTTCGACCGCCACCAGTACTATATTTTTAAAGATGGCAAGATGCACAATGGCCTGACCGTCGCCGCCTACCAACTCGCCGATGTCAACGAAGGCGACGGCGGTTTCTGCTTGGTGCCGGGCAGCCACAAAGGCAATTATCCCTGTCCGACCACCCTGCGCCGCGGTGAAGCCTACAGCGAATTCGTCAAACCCATCACCTGCAAGGCCGGCGATTGCATCATCTTCACCGAAGCCACCACCCACGGCACCCTACCCTGGTCCTGTGAGCAAGACCGCCGCACCGCACTCTTTCGCTTCTCACCGGGCAACCTCGCCTACGTGCCACACAACTGGTCCGAAGAAATGCTTGCGCTCATGAACGACGAGCAGCGCAAAGTCTGCGAACCACCTTATCATTCGCGACTCGACCGGCCGGTGCTCGACCTATAATAAAAAGGCTTGCCCGGAGCGACTTTCTCAATGGCCTCGCAGCGCACCGGCAGAGAAGCAACTTAATTGCTACAAAATCGCACTAAAGCTGGGGCGATTAGCTCGCTGGGCTATCTGAATATGCCCCTAATAGACCAGCGCGACCGGACGCACGACCACGCCCTGACCGCTTGATGCACCGAGATCAATATGACAAAGATAAATCCCGGGTGGCGCCATCTGCCCTTGAATGTCGCCACCGGTCCACTCGTAAGTGGCTGTTTCACCCACTGCCCCCACGAGCTCGGCCACCTCGCGTCCCGCCAAATCGAAAATCCGCACCCTCGCCACCGTCTCGACCTTGAACACCACAAAACGAATCTGCACCACGTCGTTGATACCGTCGCCATTGGGCGTAAAAGCAGCCGGTGCGATCTCCAGATCCCCGATCAGTCGGTCGCTGCCAACTAGGCCCGGAAGATGCACCACATTCGCACGGCGTTCGGCCACCTCCACCGACTGCCAGAGACCGGGTCGTTGCCCATCGCCAAGATGCAAACTGAAAACGGTGGCATTGCGCAATACCCGCGACGTGAAACTGACTTCGAGCGAGTCGCCTGCAACCCGCTGACGCAACGATACAAAGAGTGAATCGCCGTCGAGCGCAACCTGGTCGGGAACAACTACCTCGCCGCCAACCCGTACCTCCACTTGCTCCGCGCCCACCAGGCCGCCCGGGGCGACCAAGCGCAGCCGGTCAAAACCGCTGTCGCCAACCTCGACGCTCGGCCACAGCGTATAGGTAAAACGCGTATCCTCGTTGGGCATCGCCTCCCGCGGCTGAATCCGCCCCTTGGCCTCGGTCACCAGCGCCTCTTCGAATTCTATCGATAGCGAGCGCAACAAGGGAGCAACCTCGGGGTCATCAGTCGAAAGCAGCGCTTCCAACTGGACAAAATGCCGAGGGCTCTCCGATTGGAACGCTTCCCCGGAGACCTGGTAGACATTGCTCCACTCGCCCCAGTCCTCACCCACCACCAGTGCCGTATCCACCGCGCCGCGCAAGACCTTTGGCGAACCGATCCATTTCTCCTCGGTGATCTCTTCGCCGATCTTGTTGTGGAAAGTGAATTCCTCACTCAGCGAAATGCCCGAGCGCGAGCGCAACTGCATCCGTGTTTTCGCCGGCAGATCCGCCTGCCACGACAAGCTCTTGATCGCCTTCGCACGACCGTCGCCGACAATCTCACCCAAATCGATAAAGCCCGATCTTAGCACCACCTGCGCCGGGTAGCCCGGCGAGAACAGCATCAACTCCGCCGGCCGCGAATGCCACTCCGCCGACGTTAAGAAGCCGTGCCAGAACAGGTAGCGAATCTTGCGCGGCTTGAAGAGATAGCGATAGTGCCGCTCCGGCACATGAAAGGGGGCTTCTTCGTTCCCGTGCGCCACCAGCCTGGCATAGTCCACCTCGGCCGAGGCCGTACGCTGGCCGTCCGAAAACAAAAAGGCGAAACCCGTACCCCCATTGCGAACAGAAGAGCCCGAGGCCCCTTCGCCAGGGTCGTTGAAATAGAGAAATATTTCGTCGAGCCAGAATTGCGCGCCCAAGTCAAACTCCCACCATAGACCTTCGCCTTTCCAACCGGTAGTCGCCCGATAGGTGGTAAACTTATTGGCATAGGTATTCATATCGCCGTCGACCAGACCGGGAATATCGCGCACGACCAAGCCGGTTGCGAAAGTACCACCCTGCTGCAACAGCCCAAGGCTGACATTGTCGCCGACCGAACGCACTTCGACTTCGGCCAAGGCCGCATCCGGGCTTTGTTCGTCGACACCGATGCGGATATACTGGAAGGTGCGAAACAGTGAAGCAGCCTCCAGATCGATATCGAGCCCAACATCAAGCACGCGCGTAGTGTCCTTACGACCGCTCAGCCCGATACAAATCTCCGTCGACTCGTTCGGCAGGGTGGTCTGATAAACCGACTCGAATTTAAACAGGTCGTTGCGACCATTGATCGACGACCCGGTGGCCACATAGACCGTAAACTGCCGCAAAGGTCGCGCGCCCTCCTGATCGGGAAAACGCAAACGCAACTCCTGCGCCAGGACCGCCCGACCCAAATCGATTTCAAGCTCCCACTTCGCCAGCGGATCGGCTTCATCTGGTCGCCAGAAGGTACTTGTATCGCCGTCGATGGCATGGAAGGCGTCGTCCGGATTCGACCCGACCCTCCAGATCCCCCCTTGCACCTGCTTTTTTTCCAAGGTATCGTGGAAAAAATCGCCGGCATTGCGCACCGGGTCGATATTCTTGCGAAACTTTACCAACTCCAGGTGTCCCGACGCGTTGGCACGCACTAGATTCTGCGGGATCTGCCAAGTCGCCCATTCCGCTTCGCTATCGAAGGTGAAGACTGCGGCGTTGAGCTGCACAGCCGCGGCTAACGAGAGACAAATGCATAAAAAACGGGTCAACATCCTCTGCCTCCTAGTAGGCGACACCAACGGGCCGCAAATTGCGAATGCTCTTGAATTCTGCCTTGAGCTCGACATCGAGCAGGTAGAGCCCGGGAGCCAATAGCAAGCCTTGCTCATCCCGGCCATCCCAAAAAGCCTGCTGTGGACCGGCACCCTGCATCCCGACCTCGATCCGCGCCCGCCGCTGTCCCTGCAAATCGTAAACATTGAGCAGCACCGGGACCGGGGCCGGCAGCAGGAAGAGCTCGTAGTCAACCTTTAAAAGGTCATTAACGCCGTCGCCATTGGGCGTGACGACGCCGGAAGACACCTGCAACTGCTGAATAAAATCGGGTTTCGCCCCCTCGCCACCAAGCACCCGCAAGCTATTGGTCGAAACCATCGCGCCGGCATCACCTGGCTCAACCGGCTGCGGTAAGCTACCCGCCGCCGCCGCGAACACCTCACTGGAGAAGGTCGTAGCGTGTAGAAAGACCTCCGCGTCGAAGACTACCCTGAACGGCTGGTTCGAAGTGCTCGTTATCTTGTACGGCAAATGCACTTCCAACTCGCCGTCGCCCTCGACCACCGAGCGCGGTTCGACCGTCGCGAAGGGTTCGCCCATTTCGAGCCGCATGAAACGCGGTCGGCTGCCGGTGCGAATCCGCACTCCGTCAAAACCGCCCTGGGCCGCGTTGGCGAACGAAGCCCGCACATCGTAGACGAACTGCTCCTGCTGGCCCAACGCGACCTGGGTAAACCCCCGCGCGGGTTGCTGGTCAGCTAGCCGCGCGACTTCGCCGACGATTCGATCGGCCAGCGGCGACGAGGTTTCGATCCACAGTGAATCGAGCTCGACCCAGTCGTTAAAGGCTCGGCTCTGCAAGGTGATCTGCAATTGCACGAACGAACCGTTGCGCAAATCCAACCGCGTGCCCGACTCGCGAGTCTGGCTCGACCAGAACGACCAGTTGTCATTGTCGTAAGCGATCGAGGCGCGAATACCGGGCTGCTGGTCGATCTGCAGAATGCCCTCGGTCTCGGGTAGGCGCAACTCATGCTCGTAACGCTCCCGCGTCACCGAGAACTCCTTGCCCGAATCGGTGTATTCGTGATAGATGTTAGGGTCGGCATCCCGTCCCACCCGCACCTCGACCTCGACCCAAGCATCGGCGTCTGCTACTTCCACCGGCAGGCCGTCGACCATTCGCATACCCCTCGCCGACCATCCCAGACGGCCAAAATTAACCTCCTGATCCAATTCGAGGATCTTACTGAGATAAACGACCCGTTTCGGCACGCCGCTCCCCTTGAGCAAGAACTCGGCGATGGTCCCACGCACCGCGTTGCTATCAGTCGTCCGCTGCTCGTCGAGCACCGAGCTTTTGCGCAGATAACGCACAAAACGCACATACTGGTGCGGGAATTGAATCTCGACTTCCGACTCGAAATTGATCGGCACATCGGCAATGAGATTTCCCAAACTGCTGTAGTCCGACTGCGCCAGGACTTCGGTCGCATCAGCGGCGACACTCACCTCAAAGGCCGGCACCGGATCCTGATTGAGCGGGATGCCGTCCGAACGCGTGCCCTCGGTCGGTGTCACAAAACCGAAACTCGTAGCCGGCACCGGCACTCCGATGTCAAAGGTCCAATATCCGCCGCGGGCGGTATTATACGTGCTGCGTGCCCCGTCGACATAAAACTGACTGACGAAATAGGAAGTCGCATTGACATTGGTGCCGTTGCCGGTCCACAACCGCGGCTGATGCCCGTCCAGATAGCCCAACTCGCGCGGGTTAATCAATTCGGACCACCCCGTTACCGCCAAGAACATATTCTCGGTCTCGTCGAAGAATACGGGCCGTATTCGATTGACCTGCTCATCGACCTCGATCAAAACCCGCGTAGTATCGCTCTCCTGCCAAGCCAAACCACCGCCGCCAATTTGCCACAACGAGATTTGCGCATCGGCCCCACCGATAAATATCAACGGCACTAACAAGGTTGAGAAAATATATCTCGACAAAGGCATTTTGAGGTCCAATCGGCTTAAACACTTACGTTTATCAGGGCGACTAGCGTGTTTAATATATTCTATTCGCCGGAGCCAATCCAAACAGGGCGTATTGACGCCAACCCACCGCAACCCCTTTATATACGCCTGCGATCATAATAACAATCTTCACAAGGAGCACGATTAAGATGGGAAAACTAGGTTATAACGACACACCGATGCTGCGCGACTCGCCTTATTGTGTGCACGACGACCGCCGGCCCGCCCCCACCGTCGTAACCTCCGGCAGCGAAAATAGCCGGCCCTCCGACGCGGTAGTGCTCTTCGACGGGACCGATTTGAGTGGCTGGCAGTCGGCCAAGGGCGGCGATGCCAAGTGGAAAGTCGTCGACGGCTATATGGAAGTCGAACCCAAGACCGGGGATATCGTCAGCGTCGAACGCTTCGGCGACGTCCAGTACCACCTCGAATTTGCCTGCCCGGCCGAAGTAAAAGGCGACAGCCAGGGGCGCGGCAATAGCGGCGTCTTCCTGATGGGCCTCTACGAAATTCAAGTGCTCGACGGCTACGACAATCCAACCTACGCCGATGGCATCACCGCTTCGGTCTACGGCGAGTACCCACCGCTGGTCAATGCCTGCCGCCCACCCGGTGAATGGCAGACCTACGACATTTTTTGGACCGCACCGCGTTTTAGCGGGGTCGACCTGGTCAGTCCGGCCTATCTCACCTTAGTGCACAATGGCGTTCTCGTGCATCACCATGTCGAGGTAATGGGCCCCACGGGCCATCGCAATGTCTATCGCTACGAGGCCCACCCCCCCGCAGGTCCCCTCAAATTGCAAGACCATGGCGACTTGGTCCGCTTCCGCAATATCTGGGCACGCCCCTTAAAAGGCTACGACGAAGCCTAAGACACTAATGTATTTTTTATCATAAGGCCCTATTCAAAATATCGAATAGGGCCTTATGTTATTTATAATCAATTATTTATACAATATAATAAAAATATTGACTTACCCCATCCTATGCCGTAACTTAAATTCCAATTATTTATAATTTTCCAAATTTTCCAAGTATAGTGCAGAATAATAGGCACTCTACAGAAAAAACGTGGCATAATGAGCAATACTAAGAAGATCCTAACCACTGGCGATATTGCCACTCATTGTCAAGTCTGCTATGAAACGGTGGCCAACTGGATCAAGAGTGACAAACTCAAATCCTATCAGACCCCGGGTCGCCATCGCCGCATTCGCCTTGAGGACTTTATGGACTTTCTCGCGGAGCACGGCATGCCGCCGCTCACAGCCGAGGAACCCAGCGCGCCAGCCGCCGACCCCAACAAGCGGCGCATCCTCGTCGTCGATGACGAACCCAGCATCCGCCGGCTAATAACCCGCTCCTTCGAACGCAAAAACGCCGCCCACGCCCTGTGCACCGCCGCCGACGGCTTCGAAGCCGGACTGCAGGTCGTCAAGTTCCGCCCCGATCTGATTATTCTCGATCTGATGATGCCCAATATCGATGGCTTCCGAGTCTGCCAACTCGTGCGCGCCAATCCCGAGACGCGGCATATCGGCATCTTGGTCATCACCGGCTATGCCGCCGAAGAAAATGTCAAACGCGCCATGGAATGCGGCGCCGACTCGTGGATGGCCAAACCCTTTGATCCGAGCGAACTCATCCAGCAAGTCGAATCGATCCTCGCGGCAAGCGATAAACGCGCCAAAAACATCTCACTAACGGCCTGAAGCCATGCGATCCCCCCTTCCCTTCCCGCTCTTTCCGCCACCTTCGGACGACGACTTGTCCGGCGATCTGCAATACCAGCTGTGGCTGCGCATCTTTTATCGCCTACAAGAAAGGCGAGTCCATCGTCACCGCCGGTGCCTTCCTACGCGCGATGGAGGAAGAATACCAGGCGTTGACCCGCCGCACACCGGCTGCACGCATCTCCGCATTACTCGAACGCACCATCGCCAAGGTCAACCAAAAGCACCCCGAAACCTTTCTCTGCAATGGCGTGCAGAACGCCATCGCCGCCGCCTTTTGCAAAAATACCGAAAAATTGAATTGGGACGCCGGTGAAATCGAGGAAAAAGGAGTGGAAACGATTCGCCGTTTTGTCAACGCGCACATGCGCGGTTTCCTCTCCTATGTCGGTCTCGAAACCAGCAAACTGGACTTGGTCTCTTGCGTGCGCACCGCCGCGCGCCAGATCCGTCAGATCCGTCAAGAGCAACTGCCCCAGTCCGTGCAAGCGCTCGGTGAACCCACGGGCCCCGCGTCCAGCATTGACCCGTCGCCGTCTATATCTCCAGCCAACGACAAACTCGAAAACGCGCCGAGTCCCGAGTTGCAAGACGCCATCGCCGATGGCCTGGTGACGCACGACGAACTGCACCAACGCGAGCAACAACGCAACGCGACTCGCAACGAGTTGAACCAGGAAGAAACCGCCAAAATCCCCGAGCGGCTCGACACCTACGCATGCCGGGGAATAATCACCTGGGGCGAGGCGGGCAATCTGCGCAAGATCAACGCGGAGCACGGCCCGTTACAGAGAAACGCCCGGCGATTCGTGCGCAAGCGCATCGAGAAAAAAATCCGCCCAGCCATCAACCTGACCGTGCTCAATCTCGAAGTTTTCGAAGCCCTGCAACGTATCCCTGAAGCCCGCGACCCCGCGCTACAGTTCCTCGTCCGCCACCGCCGACAGGTCCTCTCCGAGGGCGGCGCCGATCTGCAACCTTTGCTCGACGAGCTCGAAACCGATCCTGAATTGACCGACAACCTCTTGGCCTTAGCCGACCGCTGCGACCAGGAAATCAGCATGATCGCCCTGCGGCTTATGCCCTACGGCCCCTTGCTCGCGGCCCGAGACCACTGTACGGTAGAAGAAGGTTTCGTCGAGGAACTGCGCTCGCTCGAACGCGAAGACATCTCCGAGAGGCTCAACAGCCGGAGCGAAATGGTGCGCACCCGGCCGACAACTCAGATTATCGGCCTATTGCAACTAATCGACCATACCACGCGGCCGACGCCCTTCAGCCAAGAGCTGCGCATCTTCAAGATCTGCAGCCAGCTCGACGAACTGCACCGCACCGCCAGCGCCGAACAGGGCTACGCAGAGCTCGAACGCTTTCTCAAACGGCGCCTGCACTATCTCCATCCCGATCTGACGCGCTACGAGATCAAAGCCGCCGAGCGCCACATAGACAAAATCCTCAGCGCCAGACCAGCGGTGCTCGAAATCGTCGGCGAAGCGCAAAACGAGATCTCCATCCAACTCGACCTGGACGAAATCGAACGCGGGGTGCAAATCGCCCGAGTCGCGATGCGCGTAGCCGGCCGCACCCGCTACGTCCCCTATAAAATCATGCCGACGGAAACGACGCCAGGCAAACACATCATCGTCCGTCGAGACCCGGCTTCGGGTGCGGTCGTGCCGGCACTCAAACGCGGTATCTGCCGCTATGTCGAGCGCGACGGCAATGGCTTCTGGAAATCGGCGAGTTAGACGGATTATCGCACTCGGATTACTCTACACCTGCCGTTGCAGCCAACGCTTCAAAACCTATGCCCCCAAGAGCAGGCTCTTCCGCGACCTCACCGGTCCGGCATGTCAATCTGCACCTGGGAACAGGTGCCTGATCGACATGGTGCCCGAGGAAAGGCTATCCAACGAGCTCGTCTAGGGTTTTATCAACGACTACCGGACTGCGCAAGGCCAAGCCGTTGCCCAACGGCCCCTCATCCCGGTCTGCAATTCAACTGAGCAGGACGCGCACGTCCCCATCGCGTGCGGTAAACCCCGCAGCATCGAAATAACCCAATAGCGCCATCGCGTATTTTCGGTTGCTGCCGATCAACTCGCGAAATTGCGCCACGGTGATCTCACCGTCGGCTTGCAAATAAGCGCGCAACCGGTCCTGCACCAAAACCAGGGCTTCGCGATGGACCAACAACCCGCCTTCCAGAGACACCACGACCTCCAGTTCCTGCAAAGCCCGTAAAAGCGCCTCGATCTGCTGCTGTTCGACAGCCAACGCGCGCGCCAGCCCCGCGGCATCCGGTATGTCGGTGAAGGCCGTGGTATTCAACCGTTTCTCGATCTCCGTCCTCGTAGCCTCCTCCTCCGGTGTAAAACGGATGCCGTGGGAAGCAGCCCGAACCACAGCCCCATCCATCGCCACCCGACCTTCGTCGACTAGATGGCGCAATACGCAATCGAAGAGTTCGGGCTGAGCATAGCGCGCGCTCAAACTGCGCAGCTCCTCGCGCCTGAGCCCCGGCTTGAGCGGCTCACTGCGGTGAAAATCCGCCAAGGCCGCCTCGATCCACTCACCCCATCGCCCGCGCACCGAGCTATGCAAAAGCTGGGCTCGCCCCTCGGAATCCACTCGCACCACCATCCCCGCCGCCACCAACTCGCCTAAAATCTCCTGCAACCGCTCCGGCCCGATGCCCAATTCGCCGAGTAAGTCGCGCTCGCTTTTGAGTCGGTCGTCAACCGCCAGGATCCAGCGTTCGACCACTTGCCGCAACTCGCCGCACTCCAGTACCCGCAGATGATCGAGTAGATCGGCGTCAAAACGTCGGTGTTTGGCCGGATGCGGGTCGAGCACCGTCCCGCCGCCGATGGTCAACGCCGGCGAATAGCGGCGCAATACGAAACGATCGCCCCAAGCCGCCACCAGCGGCGCCTCCAACCGCAACTGTACCACACTCTCTTCACCCGGTTCGAGCGGCTTGCGCTCGGGCAGAACCACCCGCGCCATAATCTCCCGCGTCCCCAGGTGCAAGCGAACGCGAGTCCGCGGTTCGATCGACATCGGGCTCGACTGCAACAGCCGCAATCGCACATCGAGCATCTGCGTCGGGCGAAAGGCTTCCGGGGCGACCAGCAAGTCGCCGCGCTCGATTTGCCCTTGCTCAACGCCGGCCAGGTTTATCGCCGCCCGATCACCGGCCTGCACCCGGTCTACCGCAACACCGTGTTCCTGCATGCTACGCACGCGTACCTCGCGCGCCTCGGGCATAATCTCGACCCGGTCGCCTTCCCCGAGGGATCCCGCCAGCACTGTGCCCGTGCAGACCAGGCCAAACCCCTTGACCACGAACGCGCGATCCACCGGCAGGCGAAATGGGGCGTCGGCGCGTTTGTCTTCGGTATCGCCCGCCAATGCCAACAACCGCTGCCGCAGCGGGTCCACCCCCTCGCCACTGAGCGCCGAAACCCGAAAGATCTCGGCGTCCTGCAAAAAAGTCCCGTGGGTAAAGTCGCGCAGTTCCTCTTCCACCAAGTCCAGCCAATCCTCTTCCACCAAGTCGACCTTATTGAGCACCATCACCCCGCGTTCGACCCCGAGCAGTTCCAGCACGTCGAGATGTTCCCTCGATTGCGGCATCACACCGTCGTCGGCGGCGATAACCAATATCGCCACGTCGATGGTACTGACACCTGCGACCATCGTCTTGACGAAACGCTCATGTCCAGGCACGTCGATAATCGTCGCCGACTCACCTAGGAAGGCGAAACCCAGTTCAATAGTGATCCCCCGGGCCTTTTCTTCTGGTGCCTGATCGGTATCAGTACCGGTCAACGCCTTGACCAATAGGGTTTTCCCGTGGTCTATATGCCCCGCCGTACCGATGACTGTATGCGCCATAACCTCAGCTTTTCTGGATTTATACGGCCTTTCTGGCCATATTCATTAAAAGCTATCGCAAAAAAACCACCAGCCAAGCAAAACAAAATCGTCTCGGCGGTACTTTTTTGATAGTTTTTGCTCACTTTAAAGTATTGGCCCGACACTGCCGACACAAATGAAACGATGACTTCTAACCCTGTTGCCCAACGCGTTTTTCTCCCCGTTGATCGCGACACCGATCTCCGCGCAACAAGGGCTCAACGGCATCCTGCGTTATGCCGACGGGAGCCCCGCGCCCGACGTTCGCGTGTTATTCTTCGATCCCGGCGATATCACACCGTCCTATCCGCGCATTTGCGCGGCTACCCTCTCCAGCCCCCATATCGCCACACAAATCCTGCCACATATCTCAATCGACGAAGACCCGCTGGCGCTGATGGTCGAACCCCGCTAGGCCCAGCGAAAAAAGGTACCGCAAACTTCGGCCTCGACCTGGTGACCGACAGCAAGATTACCTTAGAGGACTTCTTCCGCTTCGCCGACCGCTTCGGCCAATAACCCCATAGGATTGACATGGACCTCAAACACCTGCGCCCCTACCAACTGCACGAGTTGGTCGCCGGCGGCCACCCACTACTGGTCCCCGCCGGCTGCATCGAAACGCACGGCCCGCATATGGCCATCGGCCACGATACCCTGATCGTCGAGGAGATCTGCGAGCGCATCGTCGCGCGCACCACCTGCGCCATCGCGCCCTCCTTCGACTACGGTCCCACCGGCTACGCGCTCGGCGGCCCAGAAGACGGTACTATCGACCCCGACTACGACGCCTTCGGCGGCTATGTCAAAAGCATCTTGCGCAATTTTATCGAGATGGGCTTCCGCAAGATCTATGTGATCATCATGCACCAGGGCATGGGCGCACCCCTGGCCCTCGCCTTCAGCAAAGGCGCTTCCGAACTCAGCTTCGAAATGGTGCTCGACAAAGGCCATAAGCGCGGTTGGTGGGGCGACCGCAAGGCTCTCGACAAAGTTGGCTGGAGCAACCCCATCGACGTGCAGCCGATGATCCTGCCCGAAGCCAGCCCGCCCGCCGGCGGCGACCACGCCGGTTATAACGAAACCTCCTTCCTCATCGCCAC
>Ga0114999_10002173_pt1 | contig 26282 bp, 30 predicted proteins | sample ArcticOcean_MG_C_3_FD_89820 | JGI IMG/M metagenome (GOLD analysis project Ga0114999, IMG submission 89820) | Marine microbial communities from western Arctic Ocean - ArcticOcean_MG_CB8_126 | ecosystem: Environmental > Aquatic > Marine > Oceanic | place: Arctic Ocean: Canada Basin | collected...
AACAAGATATGATGTACACTTTTTTCCTTCAAGATACGATTTATTTTCAGTTTTTTCAAAAAGGGACCCCCGTCCGCCCCTTTTGCCCGGTGTGGTTTTTTTCGCTCACAATTTTTCGGAGCTTTGTATTTTTCCGCCCAAAATAAATCGAAGTTATATGCAATGTCAAATATTGTCGATCTTACTGACGGTTTATCCAGTGCAGCAGCTATTGATCTTACTGAGGACGAGATCCCCGCGCTCACTGTTATTAGTAACGTTGCGTCTCAAGCTTCCCCTCTCCCAACTGTCGACTTTGAGTTTAATGCAGAAGTATTGGAACCTCCACCCGAGGAAGTTGGCAGCCCTTCCAGCGGTGGCTGTATAGGCAAAGGGAGTTTATACGGCGGTAAATCTCTCGCTTCTTTCCCAACTAAGCAAATGATTGGTGAGTCGAATAATGAATGTTGTGAACGCTTGCGCAATCATAATCCTCGCAGAGTCGTTGTTGATGAAGAGGAAGAGGAGGAGGAAATTCCTGCTGGCAAGAAGAGTCGCATTTTGGAACCTCGTTTAAAATTCACTGGTTACCGCAATTTGTTTATGAGTATGGAGAGTATTCCTGCTGAAACCCGTGAAAGATTTGCCCAGAACGATGACTACTTGAAGCATTACTACCGCGTATTCTACCACAACAAAGGTGTCAAGAAAGATTTCTTGGAGTACCCTGTTTGGCCCTACAACCCTACTGCTGAGGAGTTTTATCTCACTCAACTCCCTACAAGTGAGTCTACTGATGCTGTTGATTTTATTTGTGATACTGAGAGTGAAGATGGATCTGATCTTAGCTTTATTGTTGCTGATGATGTAGTATCTGTGTGTAGTAATTACAGTGGTGGTAGTAGTATTATCGATGAATATGACGAGTTGGCAATGTTATACGGTGCTGGTTATAATCGTTAAATATACTATATACTTTAGGTGGTCGTGAGAGAACAAAGCGTTACATCAAAGAGATATTGCATGATGTGAGAGAGTGTTATGATTTAGATGAGTGGACTGATGGTGTTCATTACGGTGGTGATTCTCATAAAATTTTGGAATAAATAAATTTTACTGTATTTTTTCTGTTTTCGGTTTCGCATCACAATACATTCATTAAAAATAAAAAGTAGGTAATGGGTAAATACAGTGTGCGCCTTGTAAGAAAAGGATCAAAACGTGGTGATGGATGTGTTTGCAGTGTTAAAGCGGGTGCTTATCAAAATAAACGCGGCCGGCCTAAAAAGCAAAAAGGTTCTAAGCCTAAAAAACGTATAACCCCTCAATTAATAACAATACCTCCGCCTAAGGCGACTGTATTACGCGCACCTGTCGGGATGACAAAAGGCCAGCAAACATTCAACCACACTGTCTCTATGGTAGCAAATAGAGCAAGATCTAGAGCTAATTACTCGATAAATAAATCATTTTCAAAACGTATTCGCGGTTGGTAATAATTTAACTGTATTTTTGTATGTATTAAAAAAAGACCATAAAAATAATAAAAAGTGGATAAAATGGCTAAATATAATTTACGTGTTGTGCGAAAGAGAGAGGGCTCTTGTGGTTGTGTGGCAAAGACTACAAAAAGAGTTGGCGGTGGTCGTCCCAATAGGGCTGCTGCTAAAAAAAGTTTTACTATTTCATTGAAGAAGAGTAAACATAAACGCTATAGATAAAATTAAGGTTTAATTAAATTTTTGAGTTCACCGCATTCTAAGCATACTACTTGTAATACATTATGATTGTTTTCACTTTCTTCTGTTAATTTAAATGACGTGTATATTCTGCATTTTGAACATCTTAATTTCCAGTACATCTTAAATGAATGTTCTGTTTTATGCAATAACCTCCACTGATAAACTTTTTCACAATCCAGCATGCTATGTTGTTTTAACGAAGTACATAAATTCCCATCACATTGAAGTGTTTTCAGAATATCGTATACGTGCGGTTCTTTTTCGTTTTCCATGTTCTCCATAAATTTGTGACAGTTCTAAAAAAGAGTATTGTTTGACATTCATAATTATTCACAATATAATAACATGTCTAATATTTACGGTGACGCAGAAGACCAAAGAATTCGCGACGTTGAGGCGACTTTAACCAATGTTTCTTTTGACGACCCTACTACTACTATCCTTGGCACTCTTAGCGTTGTTGATATCGTCATTACTGGTGTACTTAACACGATTGGAACTAATTGCAGTGGTTTGAGCACTCTTGATGACAGTAATTTATTTCTTGGTCCCAATACGAATGCTGCAAATTTAGCTGCTGCAACTGTAGCCACTTTCAAGGATAATACATGTGTGGGTAAAAATTCTGGTGCTGGTCTTAATTTAACTGATTTTGGTAATGTTTGCGTTGGTTCTGGTGCTGGTCAGTCTATGTCTTCTGTTCGTAATGTGTGTGTCGGTTTTAATGCTATGAATACTGTTACTACTGGTGGTGATTCTAATATTGCAATTGGATGGAATTCTATGAATCCCACTACTGGAACTCCTGATATTGGTGATTTTAATTGTTGTATTGGTTCTGCTGCAGGGCAATTAACTTCAACAACTGCGGCTACTCAACACAATACATTTATAAATACTAATAAAGCATTGGTTGGTACAATGGATAATAATATATTAATTGGTTGGCACGCGGGTACGAGTGATAGTGCATTTGAATTGGGTACTAATAACACAAATACTACGGTTATTGGTGATTTGGCAATGACTGATTATTATTTTTCAGGCAATACAACGGCTCAAGAATGGCACAGTAATGCTGCAACATTAACTATTTGGGAAGATTCAACTACTATTACCGGAATGAGTGCAGCTATTGCAATTGATTTGGGTGCTGCTACAGGTACAACTACTTTTAATTCTGCAACTGGTTCTACTACAAAAGATACTGGTGCAGTTGTTATACAAGGAGGTTTAGGTGTCGAGGAAAATGTTTATATTGGTGGTAATCTTGAATGTAATACTTTTAGATTTCTTAATGGCGGGTCAACTGCTGCTGGCAGAGTCCTGACAAGTAGTGTCGATGGTACAGGTTTCTGGGGGGATTTTTTACAACCTGAAATGTTGAATGATGCTAATGTGTGGACGGGTACAAATACGTTCAATACTAGTTTACCAACAAGCACCATATCTGCAACATCAGGAGGCCATTTCACAAATAAAACAACAATGGATGATGCAATAGGTGTTGAAACCACCAGAGCTACAGCGGCTGAAGGTACTAATGCTACAAATATAGCTGATAATGTGACAGCTATCGGGCTTAATACAGCAAAGGTTGGTATAACCGCTGGGCAGGCTTCAGCTATTACTACAAATACAGCAAAGGTTGGTATAACTGCTGGACAAGCTTCAGCTATTAGTGCAAATACAGCAAAGGTTGGTATAACTGCTGGACAAGCAAGTGCAATCACTGCAAATACGGCTAAGGTAACTTATGATGAAGCTACACTACTCGGACAGGCAAATTCATGGGGTGGGGTAAATACATTTGACAATACTGTTAATTTAAATACTGCAACAATACAAAGCGACGAAGCTACGGTTGCTTTATTTAACACAGTTACAACAACACTAAATTTATGTGGTGCGGGGAACACTAATGTGAATAATTTGACTGCTGCGGGGTATATAGACACCACTAATTTAACTTCGATTATTGGAAATAATACAAATACTCTATATGGCAGAAATACGATTGTTAAAGCTACATTTACAGGTACTTGCAATACATTGGTAGGACAAGCTGTAGGGAATTTATTGGTTGGAGGTAGTAGTAATACAATAATAGGTTGTAATGCATCTCCTGAATTAGTAGATCATGATGATAATATATCTATAGGAGATTTTTCAGGTTCTCATATTCCAGGAAGTACTACAGTTGGTTCTACTAGAAATATATGTATAGGTCCATATGCGGGGAGATTGAGATCAGCAGCATACACTGGAGGTGTTACTGATGGTTTATACCAAGATAATATAATTATGGGGGCTAATTCAGGAAATGGTACTGCAAAGATGGGTCGTAACAATGTTGTTATAGGATCAGGTTCAACAGCTGTTGCTGATGTTAATGGGTCAGGAGCAGGTTTTTCTTTAAATACTCTTATTAATACAACAGCCCCAGTAGAATTTGGTAAGAATAATATATTATTAGGGTATGATAGTGGTACTGCTAATTCTGCTTTTAGCCTAATTCATGCAGCAAATACTGCAGTTTTTGGTAATAATACAATGGTTGATTATTATTTCAGTGGTGCTACAATTACTAATATTCGCACTTCTGCTGGTGCAACAACTGTTAATTTATTGCAAGATCCAACCACACTTAATTTTGGGGCTGCGGCGGCTATCACTATGGGGGCTGCGGCTTCAGCTCAGACAATAGATGGTGTTAGTGTTAATTTAAATACTGCAACGATCGATTCTGATGAAGCTACTGTCGGTTTGCTTGGAACTCCTACAACTTTAACTATTGGTGCTTCAGCTACTACAATTAATATGGGAGCCACTAATGGTGTTATTAATATGGATTGTCAGACTTTGGATTTAGCTAATTGTGGTGTTATAGCAAGTAGTGCTCCTGATGAGGCTATGAATTTGTTTGCTACAGGTTGTTCGACTATTAATTTTGGAATAACAGATACTACAAGTTTTGTAATGGGTAGTACTAATGCAATTCTTAGAGTGGGTCCAACTGGTTTGGGTAGTCTTCGATGTCAATTTATAGTAAATCAAACAACTGGTGATACTGGTAATGTTTATACTGATAATAAAACAGCTGCTATTAATATAGGGTCAAATGCAACATGTTTAACAATTGCAATAGGGAATGCTGCTGGTTCTATGAGTATAAATAATAAATATATGAAGCAGAGGAATGTGGCAGGGGTTTATGCATTTATTAATGGGACGGTGTTTATGATGCCTATTTTTTATACAATAACAGATACAGGAAATTTTGTAACGCAAGCACAAACATCAGGTTCAACTGATTTAATTGCACAGGATACTGGTGAAGCACAAACTGGCAATTGGGCTTCTTATTCTATTAGTGATTCTATTAGCGCTTTTCTTTTAATGCCTAATTGGGGGGTTGTTGCTTGGGGTGGAACAACTGGTAGTGGTACTCTTAGGTGTAATGCTAAAAATAATACAGATAACCCTGTAAGAGTTTCAGCTACTCACACTACTGATATAGAATCTATCTATGTTTATTTCAATGATGTAGAAGTTCTTAAAGTTTAAAAATAATTGTTTTTTATGAAAGGGCTGGAAAAGGGCATAAAATTGAAGAGAATGGCTGGAAGTAAGAAATTATGGAGTGGTGTAAAAAAGTTCGTCATGACGCCAAAGACGCCGCAACAGCTGATTGCTAAGAGAGTCTATGTAGCTGGAAAAGGGTACCTTAAAAACAAAAAGAGAAATTCAAGTGGGCGTAGAGTAATGAGAACAGGTAATAAAATTCACCATGGAGGTGTTAGAATGAAGAGTTATTTTGGAAAATAACTGTTTTTTTAAATAAGTAAAATATTTTTCATAAAATTTTTAATCAGGAAAATAAAAAATATGGCGAAGGTAAATAAAGGAAAAAAAATGAAAAAGACTTTGTGTGTGTATATGCGTAGGCAAAAGGGAGCGTCCCGAGACCAAGCCAGGGCAATGTGTCGTCGTTACAAATAATTGTTTTTTAAATAAGTAAAATATTTTTCATAATTTTAGTTGAAATAACCATTTTGAAAATAAAAAAGATAAACTAATCAAATAGTTAAATATGGGTGTGGAGAAGAAAAAAACAATTCATTCGTCGGTTGTGTCTTCATTTTTAGAAAATTCTTACTCGAATAAACAAAAAAGAAGTATCGAAGGGTTTGGCAGAGATGATAGTTTGAGTGGTAAAAGAGTTCAGGTGTATAGAGATAATAATGGGAAAGCAGTGGTTGTACATAGAGGCACTGCGGGGATGCATGATATGGTCACGGATTTAAAAATGTCGTTGGGTTTCAAGAATAGTAAAAGATTAAAACACTCGAAAAATATACAGAAACAAGCAGAAGCTAAATATGGTTCGGATAATACCACTACTATGGGTCATTCTTTGGGTGGAGCTCTAGCGGAGGAAAGCAGTAAACGAGGAAGTCGCGTCATCACCCTGAATAAGGCCGCTGTACCTCGAGGTGTGGAGAGAAAGAATCATAAGAATCAAACGGATGTAAGAACAAAAAACGACTTAGTTTCAAAACTTTCTTTTTTACAAGGGGGCGGTACAAAAGTACTAATTAAGAGTAAAAGTTTAAATCCATTGACTGAACATAGTACAAATGTGTTAGATAGAATTGATAAAGAACTATAATTTATGCATTTGCTATTGATGCAACTATCATTTTTGTAGCTTTAGCAGCAGCCTTGTTGGCGATTAATCTAACATTTTTGTCTCTTGAGATATGTTTTGCCGCTCTTTTAAATATACGGTTTGCTTTCTTTCCTCTTTTGGCCATTTTTATTTTCAATTATTTTCAATACACTTTTGATATTTAATTTTATGAGACTTATTCACAAAAAATAAAATAAATGTTTTAATATTGGTGAAGTAGTTCTCTTTTTATTAATATAATATTTGTAGTATTTTTGATTTCTACAAGTAATTCCTCACATATCAACAAAATTAAATCCTCTGCACTTCCTTCACTCTCCATATTTTCATAACTTTTTACATGTATTTCATGCATAAAAGCTCTTGCAGCATATAACATATTGCTTTTGCTGAAATAATCATAGTTTGTACCAATTTCAGTATTGATTCCATTTTGGGTGGGGAGACAAATTCGACTTCTTATTAATTGTAAACGTACAGCTTTTCTAGCTTCTTCGTGCAACAGAAAGGTTGATCTCTCAAAGCTGACAGCATCAGTAAAGCCAAATATCTTTTTAAATTTTGTGAGAGTCTTAATGGGGACTGTTTTATTACCTATAATTAGTTCATGTCTTCCTTTTAAAGGTGTTCTTTGACATGTTTTAAAGTGGAATATTAGGTACCCTTTAGCCCTACCGATTAAACCTGTGCACACACACTTGAATTTACTGATATCAATGCTTTCTGATACGGTGAATGGAAACAATTCTTCTATTTCCTTTTGCGTTGTGTTTTTAATTGTCTTTTTTTCTATTAGCTCAATAAAGAAATTTGGAGGTTGGCTGTCATAATTTATCATTACTTAATAAAAATGGATGATTTAGAAATAAACCCTCCACCAAATAGTCCTTTATTAAGTGAAGAGGAAAAACAAGATGATGAAAAAAGACTTCGTTTTAAAGAAGAAGAAGATAAAAAGAAAAATTTGCCTATGTTTGAAACATGGTTCAATAGCAAGATGTCTACCCACCCCGATTATATTAATATCTCTAATACAGCTTATTATTATGGTACATTAACTGAAATGAGAATTAGAAGAGTGTGTTTATTAGAATTAAGTCGAGCTATGAATGGTAAATTAGAGGCTGAATCTGAAGAATTTAAGAATGCGCAAAAGGATTGGCATTTTCAATATTTGAAATTACAAGTTTTAAGATCTAATACTTTACAATATTATGGTGTTGTAAATCCTAATTGGCAACTTGAGATAATGCCAGAGCGTTATTATTGCGGGAGTTTGTTGAGTAGTGAGGATTTTGAAAAATTTGTGTTGGGGCCAGGAACATATTTAAAGAAATTAACTCCTGAATCTGAAGAAAAATATGCAACTGAATTAAGAAATAAATATGAAAAACCCTCTTCATCAGATAAAGAAACTAATGTGAATATGGTTTAAAATTACATAAATTTTCTTTTAATAGATCTTAATTGATTTTCACCTACTATACCCTTGTCATTTGCACCTGAATTAGGTAGATTGTGATTTGCTAGTATACCATGATAAATAGGTAATATATTATTTTTCTCCCCACTGTTTCCGAATTCAGACAACGGTTTGTTTTCAATTTCATAAAATTCTATCATTAATGTCAAAATCCAATGTACACCTTGAAAATCTACTTTTGTTCCCGTACCGGCATCTTTAATTGTCACTGTAAATGAATTTATATCTAAATGAGGAGTCACACTAGGGAAAGGAGTGTCTGGAATGAAAGTGTTTAACCCACCATAAGCAGAAGTAACTGGAACCACAGCAAGAGTATTTCCACCATTAAATCCTGATTCTGATGTTTTTACATTAGCATGAACTTCTTGAATATTAACAATAATAGCTTTTGGACCACCTAAATCGATTAAATTATAATTAGGATTTGAAAACACTTCAACCGTACCTGTAGTTACAGTTAAAGCAGCAGGGTAATTAAAATCAACAGCACCATCCCAAGTAACATTTGTTCCAATTAATTGGGGGTATGTAGTAGAAGGAAATGGGGTTAAATTTGAAGGTGACCCTGTTTGAGCTGTTTGTAATAACCCCATTTTAATCATTAAAGGTGTTGTGTCAGTATCCACAATTAAAAAGAATCCTGTGTATGAATGTAAAATATCGTATACTAAAACTCCTGTACCCCCTGCTGTTGGAGGGTGAAAACTTATTTTAGCCGGGTCAGTCCCAGATACACTAAAGGGAGGGTAATTAACTAAATCTCCTGAAACACCAAAACCATAATAATAAGTATCTAATCTATTAGAAATATCTACCCCATTCAAATGAGCTAATAAAGAAGTTAAATTATAATGACCTGGTGGAACTGTTATTGTTGTTAAATCTTCTGTAGCAACACCACTTACTGTATATGTAGAGAGGATCTTTAGCACATTTTCTCCAGCTTTTATATTTGAAAAGGAATTTGTGAAATGCATACTTTTTAAACTAATTACCCCTGTATGATTATCATCTAATACATGTATTTTTTCAGTCATATTCCAACTTGTATGATTCAATGAGGTATCATTATTTTGACCTTGATTAGACGATAATACTATTAATTGAGGTTTATGTTTCACATTCACAGTCCTCTGGACCCCCAATGTTGTCATTTTCAATTGGTTTGCTTATTAAGTATTCTTCACTTTTTTTCTTTAACTCCTCTTCAGTTATCGGTTTAAGCTCACCTCTGTTCTGTTTATCGATAGAATTTTGAATAAAAGTGGGGAATTTATGATAATATTCCTCAAACTGTTTTTCTGAAAGAAATTCTGGTTTTTCAAATGTCGTTTGGTTTCCAGTACTCATTATTTACCTTTATATATTAAAAATAATGAGTCATTTATTTGTTTTTTAAAAAAGTTCTTTTTAAACATCGGGACCGGTCCTCACAATTTTTTAGAGTCTACGATAAATTACAGTTATGAGCGAAGAAAAAAGCGAAGAATTGACAAGTTCGAAAGAGGAAATTGAAATTCCCTCCGACAAATTAGAGGCGGAGAAGAAACCGTTTGTGATGACTGAAAACAGGCAAAAAGCTCTTGTTAAGGCAAATATTAAGCGTAAATACAATCAAGTGGAGAAAAAAGCGGTTATAGAGGAGCGTGATATCTTAAAAGAGGAGTTAGAAACACTTAAGAAGAAGATGCATAGAGAGAAAGAACCTGAAAAATCAGTAAAAGAAGAGTCAGAATCTGAAGAAGAGGTGGAAAAAGTTGTTGTTAAGAAAAAAATTAAAAAAGAAAATGTTAAAAAAGTGAAAAAAATTCAAGTACAAGAATCATCTGATGAGTCTGAAAGTGAAGATGAAATTGTTGAGGAAGAAGTCCTTTCAAGTGATGTTGATACTGAAATCGATAGCGAGGCAGAGGAAGAAATGATGTTAAGACATAAAAAAGAACGACAGCTTAAGAATAAAAAAAGTAAAAAGGCATATAAAAATACAGTTAAAGCACAAACTAGAACTAAAACACCATCTAAATTTGGGTTTACAGGTGCTTATAATTATGGTAGAATGGGTCGATGTGGTTTTGTTTAATTATTAAATTTTTAACTTAATAGGTTTTATATTATTTGGTAGTGTCATGTCAACATTATCAGGAAACATTGTATTTTCAATACCCAAATATACTCTTACACCATAGTTTATGTTATCAAAAGGGTCACCTTCTTCATGTAATACATCTTTTTCTATTATCATCCGATGTTTTGATTGTTGCTTTTTTTCAGCTCTATGAAAAGCATTTTCTTTATTTGTCACTATAGAATCGTAAGGTGTTTTTTTCGCGGATTTGTACATTGTGTTTATTAAAAGAGTTTATTATTTTATAACACAATTATTCACATAAATATTATATTGTTATTTTTTATTTGCAAAAATGTCTTTTGGAACTTTACCTAGATCTTTACAACTACCCTTGTCAGAGGTATGTAAAAATTGAGTTATGATGATAATATATATGTATCTCCCCTTTCTGTACTATTTTTTACACTTTACTAATGAATATATAATTTTATAGCCAATCGGTGTAAAAGCCGCCAGACGCCGATTTCAATCACCCGCGAGAGGTTCAAGCCACGGACCAGATGACTACATTGAAATTTACCCAGACGTTAGTATAAAAATATTTGATATTTCCTCTTTTTTCTTTTGTCAAAGTAAATTCGATGTATTCACATATCTATATACACATATACCACATATAGGTTAGTACCCCAGGTTCATTTATTGATCCTGCTTCAGTGTATATTGCTGCAGACCTTCAAATTATTAATGACCATTTTTGTGTTGACTACCAGAATTTTGGTATCGAAGGTATCGGTGGACAATTGATCCAAGATTTTCGAATCTACAACCAAGGAGGTAAGTGGTAGAATATGTCGTATTAGCCTGTAGTCTGCCTAATGATAACGGTAATGCTTATATCAGTCGTGCGCTATTCTAACTCTTACATATATATATAAAATATATAGCACCAATGGAGGAGATCTTTGAGTATGGTGTAGCATCTTCTTTGGCTGCAAATGTGTCTGGATTATTTGAACGTGAAGTACACATGTTCTTTGGAAATAAATTGAAAAATGGCCACACAGAACAAAATTTCATCAAGCCACCTATGTGTGACGGTACAGGAAATATCCTCTATGGCCCAAACCCCCTGGGATTAGGGTTTAGTGGTAATAGTAACACTAATACACAGTATACCAGTTCAGGCGATTCAGCTTTATTTGGAACTTTTGGAGATGGTACAGGTGTTAATATTCCAATTACTAGTAGAGGAGTTTCTCATTTAACTCAAATTTTAAATGCAGTAGAACATATAGGTTCAAATTCTGCAAATTATACTGGAAGTTATCCTTATGTTAATCATGCTCTTACAAGAGCACAATCTTCAGTTATAAGTACTGTATTAACTGATATTATTGGTACAAATCAAACAATCACCTGTATGGATTGGCCAGATTTGTATTCTCCTTCAGAGTCAACCATCCAAAGAGATTATGCATTGGAATTTGGAACTGCCAACTACCCACAAATCATGGCTAATTTAGCCAATGTAAAATGCTTCCCTATTGGAACTCAAGCAGGAACTAATTGTTATAATGATTCATTAACTAATGAGAATTTAACAGCCGCTAAAAGAACAACTGGAGCTAATAATACTCTTAGTGCAGCTAGAGGTCCTATTGCAAGTGTAGCAAAGAATCCCACCTACAGATTTTGCTATCGCCCGATGTCAGGGTTGCTTGGTACCATGAGTGAGAAGATGTTCGCAACCATGTTGATCGCCCCCCAACAGCTTTATATGCAAATTCATACCAGCGCTGCGCATATTTTCTTTAATGTTTCAGCTGATCCTTGCCGACGTGTTGCAGGCACTGTTCGTGACTACGTGAGAAACATCGGTCAACAAAATGGATTAGGTTATGGTGCAGGTGCAGCTCCTTCAACTTATACATTAGCCTCAGGTAAAGGAGATGCAATGCTCAACACTCCTTCGTATTCACTAAGTTCTTACGCGCCAGGGTATGGCCCTTATTTATCTATCCCTTTAAATGCATCAGCTACAGTTCATGAAGCAGCTTGTCCTAATACTGTATTTAGTGATGCTGCTTGTTTAGGTAATGCAAATGTACAGGCATTTGGTACCGACACTTCTGGAATTGAAGGAACAAAGTCTCTTGGAAGAACTGCTTCTTCTAGTTTATATGTTTTACCACCCACCCCACAATATGTCTTATCAACAACACCTTGGATTTTCAAGAATATCAATCAAAATCTTGCTGGTAATGCACCTTTTAATTTTGCATTGGAAACAGATGTCTTTTATGGTACTTATCTTGAACATTCAGTCCCTCAATCTAGAAGAATTTTTGATTTAAACTCTGGAGGTGGATCCAGAAATAGTAGTATTATAGGAGCTGTTGGAAGTTTTCCTACTGGTTTGACTTATCTTATCACAAATGTGCAAATGGTGGGTGATCAAATTATCGTTCCAAACACAGTAGCTGAGGATATCATTCGTCAAGCAGAAAGTGGAAATTTCAACGTAACTACTACAACTATTCGTACTTATACTGTTTCTCTTCAAGCACAAGCAACTCAAACTGTTATTCTACCTCTTAAAGTTAATATGGCTCAAAAAATTGGTATTGTATTTCAAGATAACAGACAAAGAAGTGCTGCTAGTGCTGCTGTTTATGATAGTAATTGCGGTATTAATCCATTTGCTTTAATTGATATTCCAGCAACACCTATTGTTTCAACTATTTCAGGATTTAATAATGCAGGAGTTACAGCATTATCTTTAAAAGGTGTTGGATATACAACTGCTTTACAATATACTCCTGTAACAACTAGAAGTGGAGCTATTTCAGCGCAATTGAGAATTGGAAACGATTTTTTCCCTCAGCAGCCTCTTACCTCTATGGTGGAGGTAAAAAACCATTTTTTTGTTTTTTATTTTTCTGTTTTTTATTTTTTGTTTTTGTTTTTTATTTTATCTTAATTTTTTTGTATTTTATAGATCATTGCCGAGATCGTGAAGGCCGAAGGAGGTTGGGGTGATGATACCTACTCACCATCTATGGATTGCAGAGTTATTGGTGAAAATTATGATATCAGACAACCATCTAAATTTTGTACTGCTTTTGTACCTCATGAATGTTTGGATGATCAAACAATTACAGCCAATTTTGATTTTGTACCATTATATTCAAGACCAGCTGCTGGTACAGCTGTAACTGCATTAACTTCATCAGCTGAAATTACTACCAATAAGAATGGATACAATTCTATTTTACCTCGTGGATTTTTAATGGATAGAGTATTCACTTCTCCATCTTCAAGATTTTACTTGTCTTTCAACTTGAATGCATTCCATCGCAGTGATGGTCTAGGCGGGGGCGTATACTTAGGTAACTCTGTTATCAGTCTTTTACTAACTGGTGCAAATGGCCTAACTGCCACAAATGCCAATTACAGAGCCGTTATTGCCGTTGTCTGCAAGGCAGTATACCGTTACAATCCAGGTGGAATGATCACATGGAATTATTAAAAAAGAAAAAGTTTTTTCTGTATGCTTTGTGTTATCACATAATTTAGTAGAGTAGTAAAATGAAAAGAAAAAGAGAAGTAGTAGAAGAAACAAGTGTTAAAGATAAAAAAAATTGTTTTAAAATCGAACCTATTAAAAACGGAATTAAAAATGGCCTTATAGACTGTAAGGCTAAACGAATACCGATCACGCCAAAGCATTTACCAGCCGCTCATTTATTGGTAAGTAAGGGTAGAAAAATTGTATTAGCCTGTATATCCAAGCAGTAATTTGGTGAAAACTTATATCTCGCATGCAATGATCTAACCTTACTCTATAAAAAATTATAGGTTGGCGCATTTGGAGTCGTGCGTTCAGGGAAATCGTTATCATTATGCAATTTATTGCATGCTTACGTGAAAGCTAAAACATTCAATTTGCTTTACTGCATATCACCAACTTATGATAGTAACGCCACATTGCAGACTCTACCATTCGAGAAGGATGGTATTTTCACAGAACCTGAATCTAGTGTGGGGGCATTGCAAGGTATTATAGAGAAAATAAAATTGAAAAATTTAGAGTATAAAGCGGAAAAAGAGTACAAAAAAGCCTACCAAAAATGGTTAAAAACTCCTGATCTGATATCATTTGAACAAATGAGTATGCTACACGCTGAACGATATAGAGCTCCTAAAAAGATTCCATGGCCATGCCCGGCCATATTCATCGATGACATGACTCACACCGAGCTGATGTCCAACACGATAAATAATTTGCTTTCCCATACCAGCCTCAAACACAGGCATATAGATGGCGTAGGTGTCTCTATATTTCAAGCTTTTCAGACGTTTAAGAGCGGTAAGTTTTTTAAAAAATGTATTTTTGTAAATTACAACTATCATCATATTGTAAATTTCTATTAATTTTTTTTAGGGATGCCCAGAGTGGTTCGCAGTAACCTATCTTTGATAATGTTGTTCCCCACCTGCAACATGGTTGAAATTAAAGATATTTATGAAGAGATAGCCAATAATGTAACTTTTGATACCTTTAAGAAATTGTTCTTTGAAGCAACTAAGAACCCCCACGATTTTTTGCTGATCAATAAAATGGCTGACGCTAGTCGCCAGTTTGGAATTAATTGGGACCGGGTCTTTGTTGTAGATCCTTTAGAAGAAAGAAAAAAGTTGTTAAAAATTGAATAAATTAAATAAGTCATATATTTTCATAAGATAATGGAATTTTTATGTTTGAATCCTCTACTATTTACGGGGACCGCGATTCTAACCGGAATTTGCCTGTGGCTGCTTCTAGTATTAATAATAAAGAATTGGATGTTGAAAACTCAAACTATCCCAGCTAAAAAAATAAAATAAAAAACAGTTAAACAGAAAGATAAACAAATTAACCATAAAAAAGAAAAGAAAAAATGATTAGTGACTTTTTAAGTGGTGCAACTTTAGATGCCAGTACCCCAGGTGTTGTTTGGAGACGAGCAAATGGGGGAATTGGAAAATCCGAACCTTTAAGCGAAACATTAGCATACAATCGTTACACTGATGTTTCAAAATTAACTAATAAACATAAATTTGAAGCAATTCAAACAGGTCCAATTAAAGGTGGGGCATTCAGTAAAGCAATTGAGGATGATTTATTTCAAGCTCACGCTATGTACCCAGCTATTCGAGGGAAGATATTCAGACATGATTTTGTTAACCCTCATTTTCAAAATGGATTTAACCCGCATATGGATTCTGCTGGAGAATTAGAACCTTTACTCAACGATGCAGAAGGTCCTCTACCTTTTGCAAATGATAATATGCAACAAATTTCCTTTAATGCATTAAATGAAGTATATTCTACAGCTAAAAACAATCCATTTTCAAATGTATTTGCATTGGCTAATTTAGATCCTGAGGCTCATCAAGCTAATGTAGAACAGGCCAATAAATTAAGAAATCATCATGAAAATATTCATTCAATTGAATATAAAGAAGCTCAAAAAAGATATGATGATCGTAGGCGCGAAGATATTAAAAAATTCGGTGGTCATGGTGGTGGTGGCCATAATTTAATGAATGAGGCTGCTATGAAAGATAATTATATTTTACCATCAAATCCAGAAAACCGTGAAAAACAGTCGACAACTAATGTAAAAACACAAATATCAAAAGAAATTATTGATGCAAAACAGGCAAAATATGCTCTTATGAACGATTTTGGATCTGAACTTAGTGGAATTGTAAGTTCAGATGAAGAAGAAGAATCAAAATCAGAACACATACCATCAGATAGTGATGATGATGATGATGATGATGATGATTTACCTCCTTTTGTTACTGCAAAAAATGATATTCATAGATCTTCCCAACCAACTGGAATTGTAGATGGGGGTGATATTCAACATTTATCCCACAATCCTGATCATCAAATAAATAGAGTACCAAAAAGATGGGTAGATGGAGCCAAAAAAGAAGGTCCTTTTGAAAGTGGTGGGTTGAAAAGATATAAAACACATAAAAATTTTATGAGTACATGGGAAGAAAGATACCTATCTGAATTTAATGTATTTAGACCTAGAAGAATGCCAACTATATTTGAAAATACCACGGCAACAGAGCAAAGTAAAATGTTACCTGCTATGGGTTTACCACATTCAGCAGAAAGTAGAAGTGCTAGAAGAAGTAGATTGCGTACACCTCAAGAGAGAAGAGCATCTGAAAGATTAATTCAAAGACGTGCCGCTGCGGAAATTAAAAGACTAAAAAGAGGCGCTAAGTTTAATTTATCACATGATTTTGACTTATAAAAAACTATATTTTTGAATTTATAATTAAATATCATAATTTTCAAAATAACTGAAAAAACAGAAACAGGTTCTATTAAAATGACGATTATTACTAATTCTTTAAATTCAGAGAGGTATAGAATACAACATGCACCAGATACAGATAATATTAATTGGTTTAATACACATCCCAGGACGGAGAATTTATTTGAACATAGACGAATACTTTTAGAAAATATTGAAGCAGAGGGCCCTGCACTAAGAGAAGCAGCTCGACTTAGAGATACGGGTGGGCGTGCAGTAGTTGTAAGACGTAGGCAACTGCGTGCAGCAGGAGAAGGGGTTGAAAATATACAATTAAGAAGAGCTGCTTTAAGAGTACACGAATCACTTAGAATGAGAGCAACCCCTAATAATTTTTAAATTGTTTTATATTTAATTCATTTGCGAAGACACAATAATGGCCTGGTATCATACTTTCAACGATATTTTCTGGATATCAATTGCAGGTTTGTTTTTCGCGTTTCTAGGAACATTGCTTAAAAGTAAATGTACTAAATTTTCATGTTGTGGAATAGTAATTGAAAGAGATACAAGAGCGGAAGAAAGGTTAGAGAGAGCCGCAATAGAAAGAGTAAATAATAATCATCAAAATGGTATTCCATTACCTTCTTCATTAGATGCAAGTCCTATACCGATGAGTCCCATAAATAGGAAAAACACTTCAAATAATTTAATATAGTCATAAATCAGTTTCAGTATAAAGTTTAGCTCCTCCTTTACCTGATAGAAATAGATTACTACGCTCATGAAAACGAGTGTGGGTAGGTAATGGTCTTTTTTCATATATAAGATCTAGAAATTCACTTATGTATCTAGTGATGTCTGGTGGTAGGCGTATTTTATTCACCAAAATTAAAATTTCTATCACATCCATAGGAGCCTCAACCGATGTAAATACACTGTCATAAAAAGTACCACCTGCATGATACCATGTATTTTTAATTCTAGCTTTTTTAATTCCATCCTCAATTTTTGTTTGAATCACTTTTTGTTGCAAGAAACAATAACCGCTATACGAACTAGCCTCATCATCACCCACAAAATAGCCTAAGATATTTGTACAACTAGCACCGGCTTTAACAGATATAAAATCTGGATAAGAATCTCCTGATATAGCATATTTAAAAGATCGGGTTGTTTCATTATTTAAACAGTTGGGTTGTCTCATATAGCAGCCACAAATTCTAGCATCTTTTCGATTCATTATACAAAAAAAGCAAAAGTTCGGTTTCAATATAGGAAACGCATAATTTAATCGACCACACCCTCTACACTTCTTAGGCGCCATGTTAATGTATCTGTATAAAATTCTAAAATTTTTTATTCGTATTTGGTTTAATAGAACAGAAATTAATGATAAGGATTCTGATTCTAGTGAAGAACAAAATAATGCATTGGATGTGATAAGTAGTGGTGATGAGACAGAAGTGGAATATTGGGAGGGTTATGGACAATATATAGAGTAAAAAATTCTTAATTATCTAAAAATAAATGATTCAACGCTTGCATGGAGTTAATATTCCCCAAATTCCCTTGATATCCAAACGGAACTAAACGAACTAAAGCCATATCATCTAATTTTGTTACTGTTATATCTTCATTCACAAGTAATTTTCTTTTTGAATAAACAGGTTGTATAGTTTTAACGCCATATCTTGTGCACAACGTGCCATACGGCACTGAACTATTAGTTGAATTTGGATGTATAGTCATTGTATTTGCCTGAACATCCATTTTTTCCGACCCATCAATTATAAATGTCTGCTCTACCAATCGGTGAATCTTATCATGCGACGTCTTTTTACGATTCTCTTCTGTAGCTCTCACACCCTTGCATCTAAGATAATAATCTACTTTATCTTCTTGTTTTTTATCCACTAATTTCATAAGATAGGCTTTAGGTGCAAGTGCCCAGAACTTGTCCACATCCTCATCCTTATGCTCATCCTCCCAGTTCCCCAAACCTGATTTCGTTAATTTCTCTTGATTTCTGTAGCGGAGGAACATAATACTATCAGTATCGCAGTACAGGATTCGGTCCGGACCGACCTTAAACATTTGCCTCATTAATAACACTTGCGCGTGTGCTGTAACCGAAGCAGCGATCGGCACGTTTAAAAAACGGTTGTTATCCTGTAAATTATCTATTAATTTGTATCGTGCTTTAAATACTGAGCCGTTTATATGACGAAATTTAATATCATCGAGATTGATACTGGAATTTGAACATAAGTCAAGATACATTTGGTAGCCATAGACAAAGCACTCCCTTTCCTGGGGGGCCTTTTGGCACAACTTTCCCCATAAGCAGTTTAAAAATATTTTCGCTAGCTATTGAAAAATAAAAATAAAAATAAAAATAAAAAAAGTAGAATAAAAAATAAAATAAAAAAGAACTATACCTGTCGAAGCACCGGATTTTTGTTAACACTCCCCTTCCTTGGACGGGCGAAACCGCCATTATTATCAAATATCTTATCCATAATTTCATCTAATTCATTATCGGTAAAATCTTTTACTTCTTTATCACCAAACATCCCACCAGATAATTTCTGCCACCCCTCTGCTTCTTGTTTCATCCTTAGAAAGAATTCCATATACCCTCTCATCAGCTTTGCAGATCTCTGTGACTCGTCCCAATGAATTACCTCGTAAATTTCCAATATTTCATATTGATGCTGCATCGCTAAATATATGAGTTCAGTATGCCAACATCCCTCCTTCTCGATTAAAGAATAAACGAGCTTCTCGACATCACCATATTCTGCAGTTCTTTCAGGTAAAATTCCAATTATATCAAGTGGATTTGGTCTAACTCTTATACGAGCAAAACCGAAGAATGGGTCCTTGTGGTTTGGATTCAATCGACTCTTATCTATACCCTTATTGAAATGGATTTCTGGTTTTCCCATGGGGAGGTCTTTCCATGAGCAGACGTATGGATATTCAGAACAGATATCGTGATGCAATAACTCGACATTCTGAAATTTTGAAGGGTTTGAGAATGCTGCAAAGACCTCAGTTCGGCCGCCGTAGAAGTAGTCTCTCTGCTTCATGACATGACCTACTCGTTGATTTAAATTGATATAGCGACTCATATCATCATATCTGTTATCTTCATGTGACCATCTAATTTCTACATGATGATAATTTTCATTCATCATTAAACTTCTAATTTTAGATGTAGTCGAATTATAAACAGAAGACCATTTCATATTCCTTGTAGGGTGTAAAGCTTTACTCTTTATTTTCTCCTTGTGACATTCTTCACACCCATCCAAATAGCAGTCAAAATATTCAAAGGCTGTCTTGGTTCGTGGACAGTAACCATCTAGATAAGTGTTACTGGAAACGCAAAAGTACTCTTTAAAACTATTGCCTGCGTGTTGGATCTTATATTCAGGATTATCTTCCATCAATTTCTCCATCCAAAGCACTTGGTTAGGCTGAAAGCTATAACGAATCTTCTCGTGGGTAAGAATGATATTGTTATTCTGTTTGCCTTGCATAAATAATTGGAGGGCGATCTGGCTCTGTGTCATGTACTGAAATGGATCTATAGAACCAGCTGACCAATCAAAATCATCATTACCCCCACTAAATTCCAATGCATTTTCTCGATACTGTTTACAAGCACCAGCCAAAACATCTACGTCAAGCCAGCAATAAGCCTCCAGTTCAACCATAAAATCCCATTTTGGTCGATCACATTTACAATCCCCATCACAAATACAATATTTCTCACTTTGACCCACCCAAAAACTCCTGCTCTCATCTAATTCTGCTTGATCTTTAACCTGTTTGAAACCATACCAATCTTCCTCAGCATCCAGTGCTGGTAATCTTCCAATATAGTTACGATTAGCCTCACAAGAAAATCGGTGGGGGAAATCGCCTTTGACAATCGATAAATTAAATGCTTTACCTATATTTCGCAGCGAGTCACTCATCATCATCAGAAAGTCAAGAAATTTGATTGCTTTTTTAGGGCCATTCATAGAAATTTGAACCAAGAGGTACTTGTGCAACGTGTTCGGGCGAGGAATAGTCGAGTGCGCAATTGAGTTGTCCTCGAGATGCCGTAATACGAACTGGTGATCGTAACCGCCGCCTATTCATAAAAATAAAATAAAAAATAAGTAAAAATAAAAAACAGAAAATAAATAAAATAAAAAATGGTTTTTCTTACCGTTATGCGCCAATATAGTTGAACCCCACATCTGCTCGTCCTCTATTAAAAAAATAACAAAATCTGCTATTGAGTGAAAAACCCATTTACGATCATCATAGATAGCTCGCAAACAAACCAAAATACATTGATGAACATTCTGATTTATTTCTTCATTATAATCCTGTTCAGATTCTATATCATAAACAAACAATTTATCATTATCCAACCTATCCTTAGCCTTCCTAGCCTTCATATAGCAATTATGAGTGTTGAAATAGTGTTTAGGCACCTTTTCACTACACATCTTACAACTGACGAATTGAACACCTATTTTACGTTTCACCTCAATACACAAGCATAAATTAGCTTCTTTATAGCAGCCAGAACACATTTGACCATATCTTTCTTTCTCATTTAACGTATAATACAAGTGCCTATTCTCCATACAATTAGCTTCATCATCATGCATACTTTCTAAACTCTTGCAATTAAACTTATCTTTATGTACACAAACATTCTGGTGTGTATAAGGTTTTCCTTTCCTTTTATTACATAAAGTATTACAATAATCACAGTACCCATGTAAAGAATATCTAGCCCCAGTAATGTCAGATCTCATGTACGTCCTAATACTGGAAATAGCATGTACATGAGTATTTTGCACAATCAAATTAATAAAACTATCAAACTCCTCGCAATTTCTGGCTTTTTCAATAATTATTTTCTCACCCTTCATCTCCATCGCAAATACTGAAATGTTAACATTGAACACAGAAGAATAGGACTCCAAACATTCACCAAGATCGGTAAAATTAATCTCAGAACCCCAAATATGCTCCACATACAAATGAAGTTGCCAACTACACCACAACCAAAGTTCCAAATCATCAGGCGATAAATCTTCTGCCTCATTTTGATACACATGAGTCCCAATCTTGACTTTCTTATTATCAAAAACATATATGTATTCCCCATCAAAAAACGAATTTCTAATATTCACAGGAGGCTCGGCATCATCTGAAAGCTTAATTTTATAGGTCTCACCTTCGGTTATTTTAGTAAATCCTGCCTCATTCTTATACCATACCCTTTTCTCACATCTTAAAAATGCCATAGGAAAACAAAGCTGCTCCTTTGTCATAGGAACTCCAACACAAGCTTTACTGTACTTGAAAAAATCACCCAAACTCCTCTTGATATATATTTTATCCTTTAATCGAGCATACATCGTGGCATTATTAGTCTCAGAACCCACATTACCCCGTTTACCTGAATTTTTAGGCCTCCCATTATTACCTTTTGCTCTATCCGATTTAGTCATAGATCTAGTTGTAATTCTTGAGGGCTTTTTCATAGCACTTTTACCAACTGATCGAGTCACTATTGGTTCTCTGGTAACCCCAGTAGCAATACGAGCAACACTACTAAGACGTCTAGGTGCAGGAAGATTTTGAGCTATCTCCTCGAAATTATTATGATCTATATCAACAGGAGGTTCATAATTCCAAATATCTCCTAAAGGCTCCCGATAATTAAGATTCATATATGCCTCAGAATGCCCTATATTGATAGGAACACCATCTTGAGCAGCAACCCAATTATTTTGCTTATAAAACATAAATGTATAACTAAAACGAATATGATCCTCTTGAAGATTTTCAAAAGTTAATTGGTCGTCATACCCTTTTTGTAACATACCTTCAAAAAGACCAAAGAAATACTTCCTAGCAACTGAAGTAAATAAATCAGCAATTGTACGAGTATCATTTTCTGAAATACGTATATTATGTGATTGCATTACAATTGCGCTTGTTGACTCGCCATTTACATTAACAGGAAGATTCGCAATTTGAACTCTAACTCTGGCAATGGGTACCCCCCTATGAATACCAAAAATCTTTACCGGGATAGGAGTGGCTGTATTTTCCATAGTGTAATAACCATTTTCTAAACCATTAGAATCTTCATCACCAGCTGACATTAAATTAAGATTTCTTCTAGCCATCAAATAAGCGGGTCTGAAAGAAGCATTTAACATTTGAGAAATGTCAGTACTAACTCCACTCATAGTATTATGAATATAAACATAATTCTGTAATGTTGTATCAATTGTAATGATCATAGGATCATTCATATTTGGAGTTGTATTGGATAGTGCTATAGAATACAACATAAAATTCGGAGCTTCATTAGGATCAGGTTGTGTTGCAAAAACCCTTTGTTCACGAGAGAAATTTGACGCAATTAGTGCAGTATTTAATTGATGTTGCATACCAGCTGAATCGACTGGAGTGTTAGAAAAATTGCTAATAAGAAGTCGACGCCTTTTATTATTTCGTTCTCTTTCTATTCTTGCTTCTTCTGCTCCTTCTTCTCCTTCTGACCTTACAGTACGGGTTGTAGAACTAGTTCTGCGCGCAGGAGTAATAGGTTGATAATTATTTGCCGTTAATGCACTACTTAAAGCGTTATTATAACGTATTCGTCTAGTCTCAGCACTATCACTAGAACTACCTGAATGAACAAAATTATCTCTAAAATTATCTATAAAAATTTCTTGAGATGTTCTTGGAATATTAGGTCTTTGTTGAATAGTATTATAATTTACATTAGATGATACTCGAGCCAAACCGTAAGGGGTATTTATAGGATTCAATGGAACGTTCACACTTAAAACACCTGTTGTCGTAATAGCTGGTAATACCATTGGAACATTAGGATTATGGTAAGGTCCAAGAGGACCTGAAAGCGGGAACTGAGCTGCATTATCAGCCGCAAGACCCTCCATAAGAAGCTCATCATGCACATGGATATTACTAGCTTGTAATTGGTCTGCATATTCATTGTTAACTGCATTCAAATAAGCATTTTGATCTGCAATAGTGTTAGGTTGCAAAAAATCAGCATCAAGAATATCGTCCTCATTGGAACTCATTTTTGAAAATTCTTCAATTTATATTATGTGAGAAAAATAATGAAGAAAAAAGGGTACAAAATAAAAAAAGCAATGAGGTTTTTTATTTTTTAAATATCTTCAACCGTTTTTTCATTTTTTACGTTGTTTAGCATCAGCAATTAACATAGCAGTTACATTCTCCTCAGCCATATCATCAGCTTTACGCTTGTTACTCTCTCTAGTCTTCTTAGCATCCTCTTCCTTATCAGTCTTTTCTTGCATACTTAAATACTTGTAATGACATAAAGCAATCTTTACACCCATTAATACATTCAATTCCTTACCCATAACCATCAACCAAGGAGATGAAACTCGGACCAAAACCTTACCAGGAGCACGAATATGACCTTCCATATCAAATGTAGTATTTACCACTTTAACCATTGCATTATCTTGAGAAATTACGCGATTTGATTTCTTGGGGACATCAAATTTAATTGATTTTGGAAGATTCAAATTTGAACTCATTTCAGTGTAAAACATCTCCTTTACAGCTTGTAATTGAGGCGCCAAATAACTCATGAATCTAGCAAAAGTTTCAGAAGAATCTTCATGAGCAACTCGGTCCATGTAGTTTCTGTCAGTTTGTTGAAGCAATTTATAGATATACTGATTACCATCTTTCTTGTAAGATTCTTGCTCTTCAAATGTACCAGACTTTAAAGCCCAACATACGTTACCTTCACCTTCATCACTGTACTTGAACACCAAATATAATTGAGGAGTTTTATCAGCTCTGACAGTGTACAACACTTGACCAACTAAGTATCCTTGCTCCATATTGGAAACCACGTCCTCAAGACATTTAAATTCAAATCTTTTTCCTTCTCCTGAACCCTCGACTCTAGGAGCGATAGAATCGACAACATCAACGGGCAAAATTGCAATTTTAACTGCCTTGGTTTCAACAATTGGTTGTCTTTCGACTTTTACGCTTTTTGTAATAGATGACATTTTTATATCTTATGGGAAAATTTATGAAAGACAAATAAAATAATCGAATTAAAACCATAGAACAATTTCTTTTTAGAATAAAACAATTTAAAATGAATGGGCAACATTCTAATGGTAATCAAATTCCTCCTCATAATAAAGTTCGTCATCAACATATTCAACTGCTCCGAAAGGTAATAAACTAATTTGATTTTGAATACTCTTAATTTTCACAACACTTTCATTAATCTCTTTAAATAATTTATCCAATTCAATTCTCCTCCTCTCTATTGAACTATATGAACGAGGTTTCCTTTTCTTATTAGTCTTCTCACACTTATAAGTATAATATATCTCTTCACCAACCTCTTCCAAATCCTGACTCATCCCCAGAGTATAGAGTATATTATGTTTTTTATATCTCATTTCATCATATTCTTCTCCCACCAAATCCATGCTATTTATACAATAAAGCAAAAAACAGTTAGTGCAACAGTAATTATAATTATCCTCTTCAGTGTACATTGTATTCTTACGTGAAAAATTGTGAGGATCAACTAATGATAATAATGTGTTGTAGGAAATTTATTTTTCTCATCATCAATAATACCAGTCCCCAAACATTCACCTGGTTTAATACTACTTGAACTTAAACCACGAAAACGATCAGATAAATTATCTTCCCTTTTAGGACTGCAAAAAAGATTAGATGAAGTTAAAACAGTTTTATTTATGTAAGTATCAACTGCTTTTGTTTTTTCAGTTTCATTTTCATAATTAATCTTTGTTATCTCAGCCTCAACACTAGGGTGAAGAGAAGCTGTGATTTGAGGAGGGTTATCATCTTCAGTTTTTATAGTTATAGTTCCTTTAAATTCTTTTTTAAAACTGATATTAATAGTTTGAAAATCATCACAAGTATTAGAAGTATTGTAACCACCTGAAAACATTTTATTTTTATATTCTTATGCGAAAAATTATGAATGACAAAACCCTCCACATATTTTTATTTCATATTATAAAAGACTTACAAAACAATAACTTTCTAGTCATCACCATCCACTTCAATTGGTAATTTTCTCTTTTCACCAGCAAGCTTTTTAGCTTTCTCATACAAATTACCGCTGCACACAGTCACAGGACAGATAGGGAGCTGCAACTCATCGAGCTTACCAGGGTGGTGGGTCGAGCAATAATCATTAGCACACTTACCACCTCTGGGGTAGTGGATCTCACATTTGAAATTAATACAAATTTGATTGCAACAAGTTTTCTCCTTGCGAAAAGCTGCCCAGCGTCTGAAAACCACCTCGCCACAGATTGGGTCGGGGACATAATGGTCAAAACAAGCAGCCTCGACTCTATCATTAAGCTCCAAAAAATGGTGACTGCAAAAAGGATTAGTGCAAAACATCTTCTTGGGGAAGTGGACAAGACATTGAGGATTGGTGCAGTGGATGGAATCGACACGGCAACGCGTAGTAGATTGAGTGATCAAGTCGCGACCAAATTCATAACGAGTCTCGGAATCTACATGGCCATACTTAAAACCACGGAGAGTATAGGATTTACGGATTCTTTCGTCACGAACACATTGACGCTCTTCGCAATATTCATCATAAAGCAATTTAAAAGCTTCACTCACATCACCGTATAAACCAGAAGCCTCCTCGTAATATTCCATCTCACCCTCATATAACTCTTGGAAATATACTATATCGTCTCCGAGGTGAAACACTTGGCTGTGAATATCATCATGAAGGTGCTTGAGTTGAATCTCGGGGGTAGTAACATCACGAGGACTGGCAATATCATAATCAAAAGACATAACTTCGATTTATTTTGGGCGGAAAAATACAAAGCTCCGAAAAATTGTGAGCGAAAAAAAC
>Ga0114999_10002180_pt1 | contig 26216 bp, 23 predicted proteins | sample ArcticOcean_MG_C_3_FD_89820 | JGI IMG/M metagenome (GOLD analysis project Ga0114999, IMG submission 89820) | Marine microbial communities from western Arctic Ocean - ArcticOcean_MG_CB8_126 | ecosystem: Environmental > Aquatic > Marine > Oceanic | place: Arctic Ocean: Canada Basin | collected...
CTGAAATGGAAATCCGCGACTATATGATGGCTCTATTCAAACCAAACAATCCTCGGAAACCGTTGATAGAGTTGGTGTTTTGAAAAGAGTCGGGTACTGTGAGATAAATGATATTATATGCCCTCCCAAGGTAATATTGCCTTGCCGTGCATTGAGTCCTACGTGAGTATAAGTGCGTTTGCAATGTGTGAGTCGCAACGTTCAGAATACATCCAAGGGAGATGACTTATGAGATTAAGCATTAACAGAAGCGCACTTAGCCTCGGTGCCGTAGCGGTGGCCGCGGCGATGATGTCCGCGTCGTTTGCCAGCGCCGAATCCTTTTCGTTGCGTATCGGCTCGGGTCAGCCGATGAAGCCGCTGGAGCCGATCTTCAAGGCCGACGGCTACTTCGCGCCGACGGTATCCAAGCGGGTCGCCGCCGAAACCAAGCACAAAATCAAATTCATCAAATTGTGGAACACCGTGTCAGGCCCGTTTGACGTCCTCGAAGGCGTCGAAAAGGGATTGTTCGACATTGGCTTGTGGTGCGCCTGCTTCGAGCCCACCAAAGCGTCCCAACTGGCGTTCAACTATTTCGTTCCGTTCGTCACCGAAGATCCGGCAACCCAGTTGAAAATTTCGCGCCAGACCTACAAGGAATTTCCGAAATGGACCAGCGCCTTGGGCAAATTCGGCCAACGCTGGCTCGGCGCGGGCGCGTTCTCGTCCTATGGCATGGGTACCAAGTTCGCCTGGAAAAAGATGAGCGATCTCAAAGGCCATAAGATTGCCGGCGCCGGTTTGAACCTGCCCTGGCTGAAAGCCACCGGCGCCACGGTCGTGCAGACCAGCCTCAACGAAGCCTACAATTCGCTGCAGTCCGGCGTTTATGAAGGTTTGGTGATTTTCCCGACCGCATGGAAGGGCTTCAAGCTGAATGAGCCGGCCAAGCATTTCAAGAATGTCGGTTGGGGCTCCACCTTCCTTTATCAGATGTCGATGAACTCCAAGAGTTATAACAAGCTGCCGGGTAATGTTCGCAAGATCTTCGACGAGGAAGCCGAAAACTGGATGGTCGAGGTGGCCAAGGAATCCACCCGCCGCTTCAAGGGCTCGATCAAGGGGCTGCGCGCATCGGGCAGCACGGTTACCGATTTGCCGTTCTCGGAACGCGCGGTGATGGCCAAGGCTTTGGCCGGATGGTCTCAGGAAAAGGCGACGCTTTATGACAAGAAGGGCCTTCCCGGAACCAAACTGTTCAGGCGCTATCTCGATATCGCCGAGCAGTCCGGCGTCAAGTTGCCGTACAAATATACCTATAAATAAATAACATTCGGGCCGGCCGGCCCAATGCTAAATCAAAGGCCCGCTTCCGGTTTGGAGGCGGGCCATTCTCTTATCTGCCCCCGTCTCAAACGCGCGGCGTATAGCCGCAACTAAGCCCGCCATCGATAAACAGCTCCGAGCCGGTCATCATCGCCGATTCGTCCGACGCCAGGAACAGGATGGCGAAGGTGACGTCTTCGGTCTCGTTGATGCGCCCCAGTGGCACCATTTTGTTGAGCCGCTCCAACGCGCCGTCATCGTGCAGGAACTGATCGATAAGGGGGGTGCGGATATAGGTGGGATGGATGGAATTGCAGCGCACTTTATAGCCCTTCTGCGCGCAATCCAGGGCCACGCATTTGGTCATATAGGCGACGCCGGCCTTGGTGGTACCGTAGGCGATGGTGTTGGGATTGCCCATTTTGCCGGCCACCGAAGAGATATTGATGATCGATCCGGCAGCCGAATTTTTCATCACCTTCATGGCTTCCTGGCAGCCCAAAAAGACGCTGTTGAGGTTGATGTCCATCAGTTTTTGGAAATCGCTGTAGGCTGTGCTTTCCACATCGCCGTGCAGGCTGATGCCGGCATTGTTGACCAGGATGTCGAGGCCGCCAAAGTGGGTTGCGGCCAGATCCACCGCCGAGACCCATTGGTCTGGTTTGGTGACGTCGTGAACGGCGGCGACCGCGGCGCCCTGAAATTCGCCGTTGATGGAAGCCGCCGTCGCTTCCGCCGTTGCGCCATCGATATCGGTGGCGACAATGCGGGCGCCTTCCCGCGCCAGGTGGATGGCCGTTGCCTGGCCCAGACCTGAGCCGGCGCCCGAGATTAGTGCGATCTTGCCGTCTACGCGTCCGCTCATGGTTCGGTTCTTTCCAATGGTTCTACGGTATTTCCGATCTACGATATCGGCTAGGGGCGCCTTTGTCAGCCGCTTACCGGTTGCAGACCTGAGCCCCGGTTGGCGATGGCGATGGCGGCGACGATCAGCACAAGCCCGCCGACAACGCGCAGCGAAAACGGCTCCGACAACAGAACCGTGGCGATGGCGATGGCGACCACCGGGTTGAGGCCCACGGTCACCGCCGCTTGCGTCGGCGAGATGGTGGACAGCGCCTGCCCCCAAGCCCAGATCATCAGCGCGCCGCCGGGGATCGCCAATGTCAGGACCACGGTCCAGCCGGTGAAATCGAAATCGAGGGAGCCGCCGAACGGGCTCTCGAATATGATCGCCAGAATGCTAAGCGCCGAAACGCCGATCACCATGGTGACGGAGATAATGTTGAGGGCGCCGTAAGCCATGAAGTAGCGCTTGGAAAAGACGTTGAAGGTCGCCGCCGCGATCATGCCGAGCAGCATGAAGATGTCACCGCGAAGGGCCATGGGCGCGATATCGTCGACCTTATCGGAAAGCGCGAACCCGGTGCCGGCGATGGCCATGACAACGCCGATGGCTTTCGCCCAGCTCATGGCCTCGATGCGGAATATTCCGGCCAGAAGGATGGTCACCAGGGGCATGGTTGCGAAGAAAATGCCGCCCCTTGTGGCCGTGGTGTCTTCCAACGCGCGCGCCATGAAATAGGGGAAGGCGGTGAAAAATACCAGCGCCAGGGCGATGATAGGCAGCCAATCGGCGCGGGCGAATTTTGGCAAACGCCGCGCCGCCAGCAAAATCCCCAGCAAAATCAGCGCCGAGATACCGTAGCGGACCGCCGTCAGGGTCAGGGGCTCGGTCTCGGTGATAATGAAGCGGGTCAGCGCCACGGTCATGCCGCCGAGTGACGTGGACAGACACGCATAGGCAACGCCGCCGTAATTGATACGCGCCGGATTGTTGTCATCGGTGGCCAGAATTTTTTGCATGGATACTTTGGCGGGCGTTCAGATACGGTAGACCCTGGCCGCGTTGTCATGGAAGATGGCGCGGGCCTCGGCTTCGGTGAGGGTTTCGGCGGCGCTTTGGAAGGCGGCGATCAGGGTGCCGTAATCGCACCAAAGCTTTTCGATGGGAAAGTTGGAGCCGAACAGGCAGCGTGCGGGCCCGAACATATCCACGGTCTGGGCCACCATATCTGCGATATGGGCTGGATCGTTCTTGTGGATGAAGGTGCCGAAGGCGGACAGCTTGGAAACCACGTTTTTTTGCGCGGCCAGCAATTGCATGCCTGCCCGCCATTCCGCCCGGCCCGCATCGGATAAATCTTCGAGCATGCCGGCATGTTGGAGGATAAAGGTCACCTCGGGACAGGCTTCGGCCAGCGCGGCGGCGCCTTGCATCTGGCCGGCGAAGACCTGCAGATCGAAGCTCAATCCGTAGTCACCCAAATAGGCAATATTGCGCCGGAAAGTCGCGTCCGCTGCCACGTTCGCGTGGGGCGCAAACCGATAAGCCTCATTTTCGTGCCAGTGGATTTGCTGGCGGATACCGCGCAGCAGGGGAAATTTGCACAATCGGTCCAGCTGCGGGCGCACATCGCCGTCCATCATGTCTACAAAGCCGACGATGGCATGGGGCCAGTCGGTCTCGTCCGCCGTCTTCTGCACCCAGGCGGCCTCGTCCTCGAAGCGCCCGGGCGCCCAATTGGCCTGCACATAGACCGATTTGGCAACGCCGGAGCCCTCGAGGTCTTCCAAAAATTCGGCCATCGGATAGTCGCGGCGCAGCGCCTCGTAGGGCCCGAATATGCGCGCCACCATCGGCCCGGCGAGCCAGGGCAGGTCGTCCTGGCGCCAGATATGATGGTGTGCGTCGATGATTTCGGCCATGGCGCTAATTCGGATATTTGCCGGTGGATGTCAAACAGCGCCGATGACCTAGTGCATGTTCTCGCCGCCGTCCACATTGAGGGTCTGGCCGGTGATGAAGTTCGACGCATCGGAGGCCAGAAACATCACCGCGCCGACCAGGTCGTCCGGCTGCTCTGCGCGCTTGAAGGCGCGTGCCCGGTAGCGGTCCGACTGGCCTTGCAGATATTGGGTCGTCGAAGAGGCGAGCTGGGTCTCGCTTTCGGTGAAGCCCGGCGTGATCGCATTGACCGCGATATTGTCGTCGCCCACTTCGCTGGAAAGCGAGCGGGTGAGGCCGATGACGCCGGCTTTCGATGTGGAATAATGCAGCCGGTTGGGCGCCCCCGACCAGAAGCGCGAAGACGAAATATTGATGATCTTGCCGCGCCCCTTTTTCTTCATTGCCGGGTAGACCGCCCGGCAGCAGAGGAACATGCCGCGCAGATTGACCGCCATCACCCGGCCCCATTCCTCCACCTCGATCTCGTGCCAGGGGCGGCGCTCCAAGACGCTCATCAAGGACGCGTTGTTGATCAAAACATCGATGCCGCCAAATTCTTCGATGGCGGCGGCGGCCATTTTCAAGCTCGCCGCCTCGTCCGCGATATCGGTGGCAACGGCCAGCGCCTGGCCGCCGCCGTCAGTTGCGTTGATGGCGGCGGCCACCGCTTCGCCTTCCTTGGCGGCGATATCGGCGATCACCACATTAGCGCCGGCGCCGGCCAGGGCGGTGGAATAGACCTTGCCGATGCCGGTGCCGCCGCCGGTGACAATGACGCAGCGTCCGGTGAGATCGAACAGTGGGTTGGCTTCCATGTCGCTCATGGCGCCGCCTCGGGGCGCGACCCGGCGACCGCGACCCGGCGCAAAATACGCGTTTGGCCGGGATCGAAATCGGTGCGGGCGTGCTGGGATGCAAAATTGTCCCACATAAGAAGATCGCCGGGCCGCCAGCTATGCTCAAATATGAATTGTGGTTGTTCCATGTGATCGAACAATTCGGATAATAACGCGTCGCTTGCCCCCCGCTCCATACCGGTGATGTGATCGCTCATCAGGCGGCTGACGAACAAAGCCTGCTCTCCGGTGTCCGGATGGCGGATCACCACCGGGTGTTCAAACTGGGGCGCATCGGCGCGGATGCCTTCGCCCTTGATGGTCGGGTTGGTGTCGTAGTCATAGATATTGAGAACCCGGAGCCCAACCAGCTGCGCTTTTAAGTCCGGGGCAAGCGCCGCGTAGGCTTTGGCCGTGTTCAGGAACAGGGTGTTGCCGCCTTGGTCCGGAATTTCGATGGCGTTGAGGATGGTCGCCTTGGCCGGGCGCTCGTAATAGCTTTGATCGTTGTGGAACTGCATCTCGCCCTCCGGCAAGATGCCCGGCTTGCCGTCCACGACCCGGTTAGAGACATGCATGAATTGTTGATCCTCGCCGAGGATGTGGGTGGCCGAGCGGATCGGCTGGATATCGCCGAAGCTTCGGGCGAAGCGGGTCTGGTCGTCGGCGCTCAAAGACGTTCCGCGAAAAAGGATGATCTTGTGGGCCAGCCAGGCGGCGTGCACGGTTTCGGCCACGTCATCGTCCATGGCTTCGGTGAGATCAACGCCGCTAATCTCGGCGCCGATGGCGTCCGATAAAGGCGTCACCTGGACGCTCATAGGGCTGCTCTTTTGCGGCGCAACGCATGCGCGGCGTACAGGCCCGCCAGGATCACCGCCGAGATACCGGTCGCCTGAAGATTGGGCGCAATCATGCCGAGGCCGAGGATGGCGAGGACAATGCGCATCCATCCCGATAGCGGCGCGAACAGGTAGGCTTCGAGCGCCGCCGCCAAGACCACCAGCCCGATGGCGGCGGTAACCGCCGATACCAGGATCATCAGCACCGGCCCGGCCATCAAGAGCTCCGGTCCATAAACGAAGGCGAACGGGATCAGGAACGCGCCGATGGCGAACTTGACCGCCAGCAACGCGATATAGAGCGGGTTGTCTTCGGCGATGGACGCGGCGGCATAGGCGGCCACCGCCACCGGCGGCGTCAGTGCCGACATGACCGCGTAATACAGCACGAACATATGCGCCGCCATGGTGGGAATGCCGAGCTCGGTCAAGATCGGCGCCATCAATGCGGCGGCCAGGATATAGGCGCTCGGCGTCGGCATGCCCATGCCAAGGACGATGGTCACCGCCGCCGTCAGCGACAGGGTCGAAAACATTTGCGCGTTGGTGATGCCGTTGACCACATGGGCGAACTTGCCGGCGAGGCCGGTCATGGTGATGCCGCCGATCACCAGCCCGGCGGCGGCGCAGGCGCCGGCCACCGGCACCATGCGGTAACAGGTCTCGCTCAAGACGTTGATCAGGGTGACCAGCCCGACACGTGTTTCCGCCTTCAAAAGCGATACGGCAAACACGGCGATGGTGCCGAAAATGCCCACCATGGTCGGCGTGTAGCCATTGAGGAGGGCGACCGAGAGGATCACCAGCGGCACGAAAAACAGCCCGCCGTTTTTCATGGTGGTCAGAAACTTGGGGATTTGCGATTCTTCCAGGCTGCCGAGGCCAAGGCGCAGCGACGAGAAATGCACCTGGGAATAAATCGACACGTAATAAAGGATCGCCGGGATTAACGCGGCGATGGCGATGTCCCGGTACTCGACGCCGGCGAAATCAACCATGATGAAGGCCGCCGTGCCCAGTACCGGCGGCACGATAGAGCCGCCCGTGGACGCCGCCACTTCAATGGCGCCCGCATAGGCGCCCCGGTAGCCGAGCCGCTTCATGATCGGGATGGTGATCGAGCCGGTGGTCACCACGTCCGATGTCGGGCTGCCCGACACCATGCCGTACATGCCCGATGATATGACCGCCACCTTGGCCGGCCCGCCCGGCTGGCGCCCGGAAATAGCGGCGGCGAAATCGAAAAAGAACTCGGAGCCCTTGCAGGCCTGCAACAGGGTCCCGAACATGACGAACATGAAGGCATAGGTGGCGGCAACCCGGAGCGGCAGGCCGAAAATGCCGTCGGTGGTAAAGACCGTGATTTCAATGAAATGGATATAGTCGATCTCGCCGTGCTGCAAGACGCCTTCCAGATTGTGGCCCCAAAGATTATAGGCAACAAAAATCAGAACCAGCCCGGTCAGGCCGAGCCCGGTGGAACGCCGGGTCACTTCAATGGTCAGGAAAAATACCAGCGAGGCAAAGAATATATCCCAACTGGTCAGCTCGTCCAGGAGGACGATACGCTCCACAATCTCCGGCGCCTTGACGCCGAAATAGATGCCTGCGGCGACGGATAACAGCGCCAGTATTACATCGAGTACGCTGGGCCGCTCGGACACCGAATTCTCGAAGGCGCCGGTGGTCAGGAAACCAAGCGCCGCCATGCCGGAAAAGAACAAAACGGTCAGCGCCCAGGGCGCGATGATGATGTAGGTGGCCGCCGTGATCACATAAACGCCGACGGCCACGGCGAACGGCGTGAACACCCAATAATAAATGCCTTGCGGACGGCGCCGGGCACCGACCGAAAACCACATGGAAGCCGATAGTAGCGGGTTGGATGCCATAATCGGGCGCTTCAAGTCATTCGAATTCAGATGATTTGCGAAGGGAGCATGGCGGCGGCCATGCTCCCTTCAACAATGATCGAGGCGGTAACAGGCCTACAAAAGACCCGCTTCTTTGAAGTATTTGGCGGCGCCCGGATGGAACGCAGCGGCGCCCTTGACCGCCATGAATTTCTTCTTGGCGTTTTTCTTGATCAAGCGGTGCGATTTGTTTTTGAACTCTTCGATCTGCTCGACCATTGCCTTGGCAAGATTATAGGCGGTGCCGTTATCCATCGAGGCGTTGACCACGATTATCGCGCCGATGCAAATCGACGACGAGCCGGCCGGCGACCATTTGTAATCGCCGGGCTTGATCATGCAGGGTGCGCCGCCGAACGCCTTGGCGACCTTGGCGGTCACGCTGGCCGGAATATCCAGCAATACCGGCGTCACGCCCTTGGCAATCTCGCGCACGCGGGGATGCTTGTAGGCGATACCGAAATTGACCATGTCGATGCGCCTGTCCAGATAGAGCGAGACCATTTCCTTGGACGCGGCATGCACAACCTGGCCGCCCCAGCTTTTGATCTTGTCCGGGGTGGCGCCCATCAGACGCATGACCATGGCGCTGACATCGGAATCCATATTGCCGCGCCGGTTGATGGCAACCCGAAGCGGCGCCTTCTTGTTGACGATATCGGCAAAACTTTTGATGCCATGCTTATCGGCAAAGCTTTTGGCCAGGATCATATGGGTGGCTTGGAACCGCCAGGACGGCGCATAGGCGCGGAAAAGAACGCGCACATTCTTGATGGCGGCTTTGTACGGCCTGGAGCCATTGACCGCGGCGTTCAATTCGCCATCGGTGGCGAGGCCCATGGGCACCTTGCCCTTGGCAACCAGCGGTATATTGGCAAGACCGCCCGACGAGGTCTGATAGCTGACCGTCGAGCCGGGATAGGCCTTGGCGATGGCGGCATCGATACCGCCGCCAATGCGCGACCACAGCCCGCCCGGGCTGGCGCCCGACAGGGTAAGATTATATTTCTGCGCGGCCACCGGTGCGGCGGCCAACGGAACGGCGATGATGCCAAGCGCGGCAACGGCCAATAAATTGAATTTCATAATATTCCTCCCAAACATTTTACCCGTTGGCGTTTTGCCAGGGGCATTCGAAAATGAACGAAAACTTCAAACGCGAATATCAACCAGAACGATCTTATACAATTCAGGCCAAATATACACCCTTGAGTTCATGTCCGGTTGGTCTAAAGTGCCAGGAATTCTTAGCCATTTAATAATGTGACCGCGCCTTCGGCCCCCGCCAGATCATTGGAACGCCGGGGCGGTCCGGCTAAGCATTAGGGGGCTATCAGCCGAACCGTCCGGACACAGCGTCCGGGCGCGTTTCCGCCGCCGATTAACGCGGCATTGATGCGTCCCCGGGCCGCCGACAAACGCAGCCCATCGGGGACGCCTAGGAGATGAAAAATGGATGCAGAGACCAAAATGACCGGTGCCACGATCGACGGCGTCAAGGACTTGCGGAACACCATCGACTGGCTTCGTTCCGAAGGCGATATCATCGACACCGACAAAGAAGTGGATCCCGACCTGGAAGTGGTGGGTCTACAGAAACATCTGGACGGCTCCTGCCCGATCCTGTTCGAGAACGTCAAAGACAAACCCGGCCACCGGGTGATCACCAACCTTTTTGGCGACATCAACGTCATCAACAAGATGTTCGGCTGGGCAGACGACACCGACCGCACCAAGAAGCTGGCGCGCGCTTTTTCGCACCCCATCGCGCCGGAAGTAATCGACAGCAAAGACGCGCCCGTGCACCAACATGTCATCGAAAAACCCACCGATGTGAACGAATATATGGTGCCCGTCCGGCACACCGAATATGAGCCCGAATTGACCGTCGGCTCCGGCATCCGCTGCGTTACCGGCGAGCATTTCGATGGCGGCACGGACCTCGGCTACAACCGCATGAATTTCCGCTGGGGCGATACCGGCACCTTCCAGATATCGCCGGGCTCGCATATGTGGCAGGTGGCGTCCAAATATTACAAAGAGGACAAGCCGATCCCGATCACCATGTGCTTCGGCGTGCCGCCGGTCTGCACCCTGATGGCCGGCGCTGGTTTCGATTACGCCATCCTGCCGCAAGGCTGCGACGAGATAGGCATCGCCGGCGCCATCCAGGGCGAAGCGGTGCGCCTGGTCAAGGCGAAGACCGTGGATGCCATGGCGCTGGCCGATTGCGAAGTGGTGTTGGAAGGGTATGTGGACCCCCGCGACCGCCGCTTTGAGACCAAGGAATCGGAAGACGCCGGCGTTCAGGGCCGCTTCCACTTCCATCCCGAATGGGCCGGCTATATGGGCAAGGCCTATAAGGCGCCGACCTTCCACGTGACGGCGGTGACCATGCGCGATCCCAAAACCAAGCCGATCATCTTTGCGCTCGGCGTGCACACCCTGGACGATCACAACATCGATACCACGGTGCGCGAAGCGACCATGTTCGAGCTGTGCGAACGGCTGCAGCCGGGGATTATTCAAGACGTGGTCATTCCCTATCCGATGACCGATTGGGGCGGCGCCATCATCCAGGTGAAAAAGCGCAACCGCATCGACGAGGGCTGGCAGCGCAATTTCATGACCGCCATCCTTTCCTGCTCCCAAGGCATGCGGCTTTGCATCGCGGTTTCCGAAGATACCGACCCTTATGATATGGACGATATTATGTGGAACCTGACCACCAGGGTGAACCCGAAGACCGATATCCTGAACCCGATCCCGGGCGGGCGCGGCCAGACTTTCATGCCGGCCGAACGCATGACCGCCGGCGAAAAGGAATGGACCGCCTCCAACACCCAATTCGAGGGCGGCATGTGCATCGATGCCACCGTGCCATTTGGTTATGAGAGCGATTTCTTAAGGCCCGTCTATGCGGTGGACAAGGTCGATCCGACCAAGTTCCTTTCCGAGGCCGACTTGGAGAACGCCCGCTCGCGCATGCGCGGCTGGGTGCATTCATTGGCGAAAACCGGGCGGTAGGTCTTTAAGCTACACGGCGAGAAAGGCGGTCCCTCCGGCGCCGCCTTTGTTGGCCCCTATGAGTCTCATGGTATGACCGCAAACAACGGCTCCGTGCCGGACCACGCCTATCGCTGGATCATCGTCGGTGCGTCGGCGGTGATGATGGCAATCGGCGTTGGCTTCATTTCCACCGCGGTTACCGTATTCATCATCCCGTTGAACGTTGAATTCGGCTGGCTGCGGGGGTCCGTGTCGTTCATCAATACCGCCGGTATCGCCGGCGTCGCCCTCGGCGGTATTGTCATGGGCCGCATCGCCGATAAGTCTTCGGCTCGCCTGGTCGCGCTCATCGGCGCCATATCCTTTGGTGGCGGCTTGGTTATCGCCGCCTGGGCCGAAACCCTGTGGCAGTTCTATGGTTTGTTTTTCCTGATCGGGTTCCTGGGCGCGGGCAGCCTGTTCACACCCCTGGTCGCCAATGTGGGCAATTGGTTCACGCGCAATGTGGGGCTTGCCATCGGCATCGTTTCCGCCGGCCAGGCCCTGGGGCAGGGGGGTGTGCCCTTTGCCGCCGCGCTGCTGGTGAACGCCATGGGATGGCGCGGCGCCCTTACATTCATGGGCGCGGTCTCCTTGGCCGTTCTTGTGCCCCTGGCCTTGCTGATCGCTCAGCCGCCCAAGCCCGCTGCGCCTGCGCCCCACAAAACGGCAACGGTTGAGGACGCGCTATCAGCTGTCCTTGCCCCAAATACCGTCATCGTCTGGCTGAGCGCGGCGGTGGTGTTTTGCTGCATCACCATGTCGGTGCCGTTGATGCATCTGGTGCCGTTGGCCCAGGACCGGGGATTCGCCTTAAATGATGCGGCGGGCATCCTGTTTGCCATGCTGCTCGCCGGGGTCGTCGGCCGCGTCGCCTTCGGCAGGCTGGCCGATATCATCGGGCCGGTGCGCACCTATCTGGTGGCGTCCGCCTGGCAGACGGTCTTGGTGTTCGCCTTCCTGCAGTTGGATACGCTGAACGCCTTCTATGTTTTCGCCGTCGTTTACGGATTTGGATATTCCGGCGTGATGACCGCGATCCTAGTCTGTGTGCGCATGTTGACGCCCCAGGCGCGGCGCGCATACGCGCTCGGCATCGTCACCATGTTCGCCTGGCTTGGCCATGGCATCGGCGGCTATCAGGGCGGTTATTTCTTTGATCTGACGGGCAATTACATCCTCAGCTACGCCAATGCCGCCTTCGCCGGGATGATAAATCTGATGATTATCGGCACATTGTTGGTCACACTGAACCGCCGCCAAACGCCCGCTCCCATTCATCCTTGAGCGCTTGCCGGTCCAGCTTGCCGCGCTCGGTTTTGGGCAAATCATCTCTGATATGGATGGCCTTGGGGCGTTTGGGTTCCGGCAACAAGCTTTGCAGCCGGGCGATCATGTCTTCCGGCGTGACATCGGTGCCCGCTTCGGCGACCACGTAGGCGATCACCTCTTCGCCGTAGATCGCATCGGGGATACCGATGACGGCGGCTTCGGCGATGCCGGCCAAGCCGGTAAGCACATTATCGATCTCCATGGGCGAGAGGTTGACGCCGCCCCTTATGATCAAATCTTTTTCGCGGCCCGAGACGAACAGAAAGCCATCCGCATCCAGATGGCCGAGATCGCCGGTGGCGACGCGCCCGGTGGCATTGACGTAGGCGCCGCCATCTTCGCCCAGATAGGCAAAGCGCCGCTTGCCGTTTTGGTCGGCGTCGCCCAGCTCGATATGGCCGGTTTCGCCGGGGCCCAGGGTTGCCCCATCTTCATCGGTGATGCGCACATTCTGATAAGGGATCGGCTTGCCCACCGAGCCGATGCGCCGGTTGGTCTCATTGGCGCCGGCGATCCAGCCGGTCTCGGACGTACCGAACCCCTGGGCGACAGGGATGTCGTACATGGCCTCGAACTTCTCCCAATCAGCGACCAGCAGCGGCGCCGAGGACGAAGTGATAAAGCGCAATTGGCTTAAGCCATCCCGGTCGATCTCCACCGGCCGGTTGACGAGCATATTAATGACCGTCGGATTGCCCGCCGCGATGGTGGCGCCGTAGCGTTCGATCCACGCGAAAAAGCGGCTCTGGGAAAAGCGGCGGGCCAGCAATAGCGTGGCGCCTGTATGGAGCGCGCCCAGCCCACTTAAGGTCTGCGCCGACATCCAGTTGAAGGAGCGGTAGTCGAGGATGCGGTCATCGGGCCCCAGGGTGAAGATCGCGGCGGTGCCTTCGACGCTTTGGCAAAGATCATGGAAGCTGCAAAGAATGCCTTTCGGCTTCGACGTGGTGCCCGACGTGTAAAAGATCGAGGCGATATCAGCATCAATATTGACCGGCGCCGGCGCAAGCTCGTCAAGCCCCGCGATATCGGCGAAAAAGCCGCTGCCGCCTCCCGGCTGCCAGTCGCCAAGATCGATGTTTATCGTATCGCCCAGCCCGGCGCCGCTCTCGGCCAGGATGACCTTGGGTCCGATGGCGGCGAGAATTTCGCTCAAATGCGCGGCGTTCATTTCCACCTGGATGGTGCAGATGGTGGCGCCATAGGCCATAACGCCCATATAGACCGCCAGATGCTCGATGGAATTGCCCGACAGCAGCACAACACGGTCATTGGCAACCATGCCCCGCGCCGCCAGATATTGGCCGATGCGGCGCGCGATGGCCGCCATCTGGCCCCAGGTGATGGCTTTGTCCTGCTCGATGGAATGCACCAGAATCCGCGCGGGATCCAGTTCCGCGCCCCGGTACAGCCAGCCGGCGATCTTGTTACCAGCCGGTCCCATCTCGTCTGCGGTGCGCGTCAAGACGCCTTGGAGACTGCGTCGACGTTGGTATCGAAGCCGCTTTCGGTGCCGAGAACGCGCCATGGCTTCTTCAAATCCTCCTGCCAGAGGAGCGATTCCATATAGATCATCAAGGGCTGATCCTGGACCGTGAGCTCATAGACGGTCTCGTCGTGGGAGGCGTGGTTATGAACGCCCCAGCCCGGCGCCGACAGCATCAGATCGCCGGCCTTCCAGTCGTAGCGCTTGCCCTCGACAATGGAATGGCCGGAACCGGCGAAATAGTAATTGATCGCCGCCGAGGTATGGCGATGCGGCCTATCGATAATGCCGCCGGGGCGGATGGTGATGGTGGCGAAAAAATTGGGGGTGATGCCGTTATGGCGTCCGGTCGCCGGGTTCCACATCATATAGAGCCGGCGCCCCTTATAGTTCTTGTCGAGTCCGCCCAGATTCTGCAGCTCGGCTTCCAGACCTTGCCAGGGCCAATGCAGGATATTGGACTGGATGGGATCGGGATTGATGAGCACTTCGTAGGGCATCAGGTAAGCGCCGTCGTCGCCCAAGGGAATTGTCTTGGCTTCTTTCTCGGCCTTGGCTTCGGCCTTTTTTTCAGGGGCGCTGTCCACCGCTTTCAAGGGCGTGTCTTGGGGATCATCCTCGATAATGTGGACGTTCAGTTTTTCCAGCATGGGCGCGTTGGAATAGCACAGGCGCACATGGATATCGTTTGAATCATTGATGTGCCGGTAGGTGGCCATGGACGGAAAATTCCAGGTGTCATAAAGGCCGTAATTGATGCGCTTGCCCGATATGATGGAGGCGCCGGCGCCCTTGATGCAGAAATTGATCTGCGTCGAGTTGTGCCGGATCGGCGTCGTTTCCTCGCCGGGCAGCAGCACTTCCAGCGATACCCTTACCCCCGGGTTAAGGCCCGGCCCGACGCCCAGCTCCTGCCAGCGGGGATGAACAATGAGCGATTGCCGGCGGCCATTGGCCGGGCGCGGCTGGCTGGCCAGGCGCTCCACCTCGGCATCGATCTCTTCGCCGGTGATTTTAATGGGCTCCCACAGATCCAGCGCTTCGGGCGGCGTCCAGCCGCTGCGGTCCATGAAATGATTATCGGCCATGTGATTTCTCCATCGGTTTCCCTTAGGCTAAGGGTAGTTGCATTTTTATGCGCTCGGGCAACTGGTGGGCCGCCCCGTCGCCTTCGTTGCGTTTCAAAACCTCGATCGCCACCGCAAGATCGGCGAGCCCCATGCCCATCGCCTTAAACAGGGTCAGATCGGCATCTTCGGGCCGGCGGCGACTTTCGCCCATGACAGCGGAAATTGGAACCACTTTATCCCAATTATCCTTGCCGGCGCCAAAATAATCCATGAATTCCCGGGACATGGCGCGAATCCCGTCCAAGGTATCGACGGCGATCATCGAGCAGCGCGGGAAGATATCTTCGGTGAATTCGACGCGGCCCGGGACGATGGCGCCAATGGCGTTGATATGGGCGCCCCTTGCCGCCATCGATGATGCGAAGAACGGCTCGGTGGCGTTGGTGCAAAGGGTGATCAAAGGCACGCCGTCGGTGGCTTCCTCCAATGACGCGGCGGCCACCGCCTCCAGGCCGGGGAAGATAGCGGCGGCTTCGACGAGGGCTTCGCGGCTGGCTTCGGTGCGGCTGTAGATACGTAACCGTTTGATGGGACGCACGGCCAGGCAGGCGGCGATTTGCGGCAGGGCCTGCTTGCCGGTTCCGATGATCGCCATTTCAGATGCGTCCTCCGGGGCCAGCCATTTGGTGCCCAACCCAGTCATTGCCGCGGTGCGCATCTGCCCCAACGCGGTCGCCTCGAGCACGCATTTCAAGGACCCGTCGGTGAGCGAAAACAGCAATACCAGCGTTTGCGACTTGCCGGCTACATTGACCCAGGTCTTGGTGCCGCAGATACCCTCCGACGGCACCGCGCCGCCGATCGCCTGCAAGACATCGTTGGCGCCGACCATCAAATGGGTCTTGTCCATATTTTCGCCGGCGTGCATGCCGGTGACCGCCAGCACCCGTTCCAGCGCATCGATGGCGGCGCCCACATCCATGCATGCGGTCACGTCCGCCTCGGTCAGCCATAAGGGTGCGTCGCTCATAATCGGTGTCCTGATCGGGGCCGGGAAATTCGGCCTTTCCTTATAGGTTTAAGATTTCTAGTCTTTCTATGCCTGGGCGGAAAGCCGAATTCGCCGGGCCGGGTTATCACAACAAGGTGGAAGAGATGAACGCCGATCAACGCACTGCCATTCAAACCGATCTCCGCAAATTTCTTGATGCCACGGATGATGCCAGCCAGATCAAATCGGTCTCCGGCGCCCATTGGGACAAAGAAGTGGGCGCCATCACCGAGGTCCTCTACCGGGAAAAGGTGGAGCGGGCGCCGCTCTTGATGTTCGACGACATCCCCGGTTACCCGAAGAATTTCCGCGTCCTCTACGGCATGCTCGGCTCGCCCTTCCGGCTCGCCAGCGCCCTTGGGCTGGATCCGGAACTGTCTTTGCGGCGGCGTTCCATGCTCGATGCCTTCCGCGAGAAAATTCGCGCACATGAGCCGATCCCGCCGAATATCGTCAATGGCGGGCCGGTGACCGAGAACATCGACGAGGGCGACGATGTGGATATTTTGAAATTCCCGGTTCCGATCCACCACGAAGAAGATGGCGGCCGGTACATCGGCACCGCCTGCGGCGTCGTCACCCGCGATCCCGACACGGGGCGTATCAATATCGGCACCTACCGGGTGCAGGTGATCGACGGCAAAACCTGCGCGTCCTACATCTCCAACGGCAAGCAGGGGCGCATCCATCGGGACAAGTACCTGGCCGCCGGCAAACCCTGCCCGATGGCGATCATCGTCGGCATCGATCCGGTCACCTATTTGTCGGCGCGCTATACCTTGTCCGACACCGTGCCCGAGCTGGATTGGGCCGGCGGCCTGGCCGGCGCGCCGATCAACTGTATCGAGGGCGCCGAAACCGGCCTGCCGATCCCGGTCAATTCGGAGATCGTCCTCGAAGGCTGGTGCCTGCCGGACAAGACCGTGATGGAGGGCCCGTTCGGCGAATGGACCGGCTACTATGCGGGCGGCGAAAAGGAAGAGCCGGCTATCGAAATCAAACGTGTCTATCATCGCAACGATCCCATCCTCACCTGCGCCGCAAGCCAAAAGCCGCCCCATTCGCATCTGTACGAGCGCTGCTTCATTCGCTCGGCGGCGCTGTTGGATTCCCTCGAAGGCGCCGGCATTCCCGATGTGACCGACGTCTGGGTGCACCAGGCGGGATCGGGCCGCACTTTCGTGGTGGTCGCCATCAAGCAGCGCTATTTCGGCCACTCCACCCAGGCCGGCGTGGTCGCCAGCCAGGTCAATCCCATCGGCTATGCGGGCCGCTACGTGGTGGTCGTCGATGACGATATCGATCCCGGCGACATCCACGAGGTGATCTGGGCGATGGGCACCCGCTCCGATCCAAAAGTGGATATCACCATTTTGGAGAAATGCTGGTCATCGCGCCTGGACCCGATGATCACCGACGACAAGTACCACAACAACCGGGCGATCATCGACGCCTGCATCCCGTTCGAGCGCCTGGAGACATTTCCCAAGGTAGCGCAAACCAGCCGCGCTTTGGCCGAGGAAATGCGCGCCAAGTTTCCTGATGCGTTCGAGTAAACGCTAGTCCAGCAAATAGCCGAATTTCTTGCGCGCTTTCTTGGCCAGCTCCGGGCTCATGGCGTTGACCAGCGGGAATTCCTTGCGCCAATGGAACGGTCGGCAGGCATCGATAATGGCGCGGGAATTGCGGAAATTGCCCTTGTCTTTGTCCTCCGGCGAAATGCGCGGATCCAGCGGCGTTGACCAGGCTTCCGGAATAATATCGATGGACGAGGCCGGATCGGACCGGGTTAGCAAGGCCCAGGTCAGATCTTCCAGGCTGGAGACATCGATATCTTCGTCAACGACCACCACATATTTGCCCGCATAGGCGCCCACATGGCATTGCGCCGCGACATGGCCCACCTGGCGGGCATGGCCGGGATAGCGCTGCTTGATGGCGACCCCCAACAACATGCGCGCGCCGCCCACTTCGTGCGCCCAGACATCGGTGACGTCGGGCACGCCGGCGCGGGCGATATTGTCGCGCAGGAGCGCCGAGCGGGTGACCGCGCGGTAGCGGCCCAACTCGTCCGGCGGGCGTTGCGGCGGGCAGCCCAGGATAATCGGATCGTTGCGGTGATAGATGGCGACCACATCGAGGACCGGCTCTTCGCGCACGTCGGAGGCGTAATAGCCGGTCCATTCGCCGAACGGGCCTTCCTTCTTGCGGTTGCCGGGCTCGATAAAGCCTTCGATAACGATCTCGGAATTGGCCGGGAAGGGGATGCCTGTATGCTTGCCCTTGACCACCTTCACCGCCGCGCCGCGCATGCCGCCGACGATGTCAAATTCGCACATGCCTTGGGGAAACTCGGAACAGGCGGCCAGGAAATTCATCGGATCGCCGCCGGCAACGACAACCACCGGCATACGCTCGCCGCGCTCTTCGTATTTGTCCCGATGCACGCGGCCATGCTTGCCCGGCGACATATAGATGCCGACCTCTTTTTTGCCCTGCACCATGACCCGGTAGCAGCCCACATTGATCCAGTCGCTATCGGGATCGAGGGTCACATCGAACGAGCCGGTGCCGAAATAGCGGCCGCCGTCATGTTCGTGCCAGAGCGGCGTCGGGAACATCTCCATGTCCACATCGTCGCCTTCGAGCACGTTCTCGAAGACCGGACCATCGTCAACCACCTCGTAAGGGATCGTCGGCAGACCATCGATTTGATATTTGAAATGGGCGTCGGTCAGTTCCAGCTTGGTCAGATCATCGGGAAAACCCATGGTCATGTTCATGCGCTTGCCGCCATAGAAGTTGGTCAGCACGCGAAAGCCCTTGGGGTAGCCGGGCACTTCGTCGAACAGAACCGCCGGCGCGTTGCCGTCGCGCAACACCAGCTCGGCGGCCATGCCCATATCTTCTTCCCAAGACGCGCCTTTGACGTGGCGTACCTCGCCCAATTTGTCGGCTTCCTCGATCCAGCCGCGCAAGTCTTCAAAGCGGAAATTGACGCCTTTGACGTCAGCGGCGATTCCGGCCCCGGACTGAACGCCATCGGGCGCGCGCGTTTTCTTGGATTTCATGGCTTTCCCTTTCTCAAATTCTTATCGCTGTTGGTGACGTTGGTGGCTATCATACTTAAGTTTTCGGCAAACTCAATTCCCTCAAAGCCAATCGGGCGGAACCGCCCCGGCGCTCACCGCCAGGCCGGTATAATAATCCCACAGCTTGGCTGTATGCGCGGCCCGGTTCAATTTCGATGCGATCAGCGTCATATCGTCCTGGCTAAGCGCGATCACAGGCCCCAGCATGGCGGCCTTGTAATTGGCCTCGGCGTTTTCGCAAAAATGAATGGCGTCGATCATCAAAGCCTCCACGCTTTCGGCGACGATGACGGCCCCATGCGCCCGCATCAGGGCAGCGTTATGCGGCCCAAGGGTGGCGGCCAGCGCGGCGCCCATGGCGGCATCATTGATTTTGGCCGGCACGGGATGCACCGGAATGCCGCTCGCCCAGCGAAACGCGTGGGCGTCCACCGGCACCAATTGCGCGCCCTCGACCATGGTAAACAGGGTGGCCACCTGGGGATGGAAATGAAACACCGCGTTGACGTCATCGCGGACGCGCAAAATCTCCGTATGGATGGCCACTTCGTCCGGCGGCCGCGCGCCCTGGTTGCCGCGCACAAATTTACCGTCGCCATCGACGACGACCAGATCATCGGGCGTCACCTCGGCGCGGCTTTGATCGAAGGTCTGGATTATGATTTCGCCGGCGCCCTCACGGCCAGGAAGCCGCGCCGAAACATGCCCCGAATAGCCGAGGATATTCTGATGATTAAGGGTGCGGGTCGCCACCGCGACGGAATTGCGGAGGCGGGTTTCGTCGGTGGATTGGGTTATCTGGTCCATGGGGTTCACTCTAGCATTAGAAGGTAGGTGTGCGACATGCGACACGCGCAAACGGCATGGACATCCTTGTCATTTATGGACATTTGTGGACATCCAGGGACATTTTGAACATCGAAATGCAACATGCGACACGCGATTTGGCATTAACATGATTATCATTTATTAGCATTCTTTAGCACACGGGCGCCCGTCTTGGCACCGCGCTGGTTGACTCGCCCGTCCCCCAGCCGTCATGCCCCGGCTTGACCGGGGTATCCAGGAAGGAATTTTCACCACAGAGATCACAGAGTTCACAGAGGGGAAATCGGTATTTTCTATTTTAACGGGTCTCATGCGTTTAATTTCGCGCGACTTCGTCTGCATCCCCCATACGGTTATGTCGGTTTATGACGTCGCCGGCCCAGCCGAACTTGGCGCTTCACTGTGATCGGAGCATCGCCAGATCATTGTTGAACTTGCGCAGCAGGGCGGCATGAACCACATCCCTGCTACTTTCGATCTTTTTATTTTTGCGAAGCCATCTTGCCACCGACAGCCACTCCCAAAGTGGGGAATCGGAGGAAACTCTCAAGCTGGGCAACGGAAAATCCTTGGGCCCGCGTTTGCCTTGTACATAAAGGGAAACCAATTGTTTTGAGAGGTTGGTCCGGCTTGCAATATCGCTGAGCGTCACGAACGGGTCCGGCTCCAGGCGCACCACATGCGCGCCCGTGCTTTCCACGTCCTTGATGGCGGAGGCCACGGCGTGGGCGAGATTTTTTTCCTGGCGGGCGAAATCGAGAACCACGAAGCCTTTAACAATAGAGACCAAGGCATCGTCACAGCCGGCCTCAAACAGGGCGTCTTCAAAGCCGTCCTCATCCAAATCCAAACCGGATACAACAAGCGAAAAATCAAATTGCGGCATCACTTTCCTTTCCCGCCCGAGATCAGCAATGGGGACAATTGTCCACTTTCCTGATGATCTTTTTGGCGTGGTTTTCTGCATTGCGCGGCGTCGACCAAACCGACATCAGGCAGCCATCCCGCGAATGCTCCGGACATAATAGCCGCCCCCAACTATGCGCCGATTTGCCCGGCGCCTTGTATCGCCAGCCAAGTTCTTCCGCATATTTGACGGCAGCTTCCACAGCCGCGCTTGGATGCCTTGGTCTGGGCATGATATTCCTGTTAGTTGACGTTTGTCAACAATTTGGTTATGCAAAATTATCGACGCTTCCGCAATGAGAATAATGGCAAATTGCGGACAGATATCAGACGTATATTTTGAATTTACCTTGTTGAAGATTTATAGCACAAAAATGGAACAAAATCAATACCAGTCCCTTTTGTGCCGCCCCGAATGTGCGCTCCTCTTCCTCCTCCCCCCACCGAGGGGGAGGATCGAGGTGGGGGGCGCCGAAACTACCCACGATATTTAGCCGCTCCCCCCCATCCTAACCTTCCCCCTCCAGGGGGGAAGGGACTGGGCGGTGCCGGTTATTGAGGGCGGGGGGCGCCGCGCGCTGCTCGGGTCCCTTGACTCCCGCGCCCCGCTACACAACCATCCTCCGCCATTAACAACCAACGCTCAGGAGCCCCGCCATGCCCACTCCGCTCCCCATCCGCCTCGCCGCCGGCTCGGGGCCGACGTTTGGGGTCGATGATCTGGCTTGTGCCGCCGCTACCCATCTTGGCTTTTGGAACGACGAAGGGCTCGACGTTTCCTGGACGCCCGTGCATGGAGGCGTTCGCGCCGTGCAGTCGGTGCTGGATAGCGAGACCGATGTCTCCTATGGCGGGCTTGGGCCGGTGTTGAAATTCCGGGCCGAGGGGGCGCCCGTGCGTATCGTCGTCTCCATGGCCCTGGCATTGGCGCAGAACCTGATGGCGCAGCAGGCGATTATCGAGCCCAGCCGGCTGCGCGGCGCATCCTGGGCCATCGACGGCTTCGGCGCCCTGAGCCATCATATGGCGCGGCTCTGCGTGCGCGCCCTCGGGCTGGCGGAAGACGAGATCGACTGGCAGGCGGTCGGCCCGCCCCCCGAACGGATCGAGCGTTTGCTCGCCGGGACCATCGATGTGTCGCTGATCCGCGTCGAGGAAGCCTGGTCCCTCAACAACGATAGCGGCAATGGGCTGCATACTTTGCTCGGCTTCGAGGCGCTGCAAGGGCTGGTGCCGTTGCAGCCGCACGGGGTGCTGTCCTGCACCGAAGACTACGCGGAAAGCCACAAAGAGGAGCTGCACCGCCTGACCAGGGGCATGATCAAGGCATCGCGGGCGCTGCATGAGGAATTCGAGGCATTTTTGAACACCTTCCGCCACCAGGTGACGATCCCGGTGCCGGACGATGCGGTGCGGGAAATCTGGGAGCGGGAACGCAGCGCCGGCAGCTTTGCCGTCGATGGCGGCCTGGCGGTCGCCCATTGGTCCGCGCAATTGGATTCGTTCGAAGGCTTAAACCCGGAATTGCCAACCGTCGTCATGGACGATGTCATCGCCAGCGAGTTCGTGGAGGCCGCACTTCAAGGAATGGGTGTGCATGAAGGGTAGAGAAGAAGAAGATTTACCACAGAGACAGTGAGACGGTGAGAAGTTATATTTTTTGTACGAAGTGCCTATACTCTCCCACCAGCCGCGCCCCCTGGCTTAAAGAAAGAATTTTTGAAACACAGAGGACACAGAGGACACAGAGAAGAAAAGTTATTCCGCGCGCAGCGCCTTCTCTCTTATTTTCTCCTACTTTCTCCTCTGTGTCCTCTGTGAACTCTGTGTTGAATCCCCTTCTTACTTTTCTTTTATTCTTCTCAATGTCTCACTGTCTCTGTGGTTCAACCTTCTTTTTTCGCGATGGGGCAGGGATTCAACAGCATACGTCTGCTGGGCTTGAATTGTACCGCCACGATGCTTACATTCCGCCCCGTCCGGCGACGGAATATCCGGCCACTTGGGGCGCACCCCAACGGACGTTCATTGTGACGCAAACCAACGTGCCCAAAGCCGTGCGCGCCGAAATGGAGTCCTAAGCCATGAGCAAAATCCAAGTCGCCAATCCCGTTGTCGAACTTGACGGCGATGAAATGACCCGCATCATCTGGCAGTTCATCAAGGACAAATTGATCCTGCCCTATCTTGATATCGAGCTTTTGTATTACGATCTCGGCATGGAGAAGCGGGACGAAACCCGCGATCAGATCACCATCGATGCCGCCGAAGCCATTCAGGCGCACCGGGTCGGCGTCAAATGCGCGACCATCACGCCGGACGAAGACCGGGTCGCCGAGTTCGATCTCCACGAAATGTACCGCTCGCCGAACGGCACCTTGCGCAACATCATCGGCGGCACCATCTTTCGCCGGCCCATCCTGTGCAAAAACGTGCCGCGCCTGGTGCCGGGCTGGACCAAGCCCATCGTCATCGGCCGCCACGCCTATGGCGATCAGTACCGGGCCACCGATTTTGTCGTCCCCGGCAAGGGAAAGCTGACCCTCACGTTCGAGCCCGCGGACGGCGGCGAGAAAATCGAGCGCGAGGTGTTTGATTTTCCGGACGGCGGCGTCGCCATGTCGATGTTTAATTTGGACGCGTCCATCGAAGGTTTCGCCCATGCCTGTTTGAACTATGCCCTCGATCTCGGCTGGCCGCTCTATCTGTCCACCAAGAACACCATCCTCAAAGCCTATGACGGGCGCTTCAAGGATATTTTCCAAGAAGTGTTCGAGCGGGACTTCAAAGACAAGTATGCCGCCGCCGGGCTTACCTATGAGCACCGCCTGATCGACGATATGGTGGCTTGCGCGCTCAAGTGGGAGGGTGGGTTTGTCTGGGCCTGCAAAAACTATGACGGCGACGTGCAGTCCGATACTCTGGCCCAAGGTTTTGGCAGCCTCGGGCTAATGACGTCGGTGCTGATGACGCCGGACGGGCAAACGGTGGAAGCCGAGGCCGCCCACGGCACCGTCACCCGCCATTTCCGCCAGCACCAGGACGGCAAGGAAACCTCCACCAATCCCATCGCTTCGATCTTCGCCTGGACAAGGGGGCTTTATTACCGGGGCACGTTTGATGACACCCCGGACGTGGTGAAATTCGCCGAAGCCTTGGAAAAAGTCTGCATCGATACGGTCGAAAACGGCTTTATGACCAAGGATCTGGCGATCCTCATCGGCCCCGACCAAAACTGGCTGACCACCCAGCAATTCCTCGACAAGCTCGACCAAGGCGTCAAGGCGGCCATGGGCTAAGGCTTGACGGCGTAATACATATGTTATAACAGTTATTACTATTGTTATAACATATAGTTGATCGGGTGCAAATATGGGACATGAATTGAAGATTACGTCGATCGGAAATTCATCGGGCGTGGTTTTGTCCAAGGAGGTCATGGCGCGCCTTAAGGTCAATCGGGGCGACGTGATCTATCTGACCGAAACGCCGGAGGGTTATTTGATTACGCCCTACGACGAAAAATTCGCCCGTCAGGTGGAGGCGGCGGAAGGGTTTGTGCACGATTACCGCGATGTGTTGCATGAATTGGCGAAATGAACGAGCCGGAATGGCTGCTGATCGAAGCGGTCCGGTCTGTTCATCAAACGCTGATCGCGGACCATGGCGGAATCCCGGATTTGCGCGACGCCGGATTGTTGGAATCAGCGCTGGCGCGGCCACTTAACAAATTCGCCTATGACGCCGGTGTAACGATCCCCGAATTGGCGGCGGCCTATGCATTCGGCCTGGCGCGTAACCATGCCTTCGTTGATGGCAACAAGCGTATCGCCATCTCCGCCGCGGCAATGTTCTTAAAGATAAACGGCTTTGATTTTCAGCCCGATAGGGCCGATCTGCTGACCATTGTGACGAAGTTGGCCGCAGGCGAAATCGGTGAGGAGGAACTGGCGGGCTGGATCGGGTTAAATTCAAATGCCCGGTCTTGACGAAAGCCGGGCGGAACCGTACAACACCGCGCTTGGTAAGGTGCGCCGGGGAACGATGTCCGGCGCACATATTCGAAATTGAAGGAACAAGATCATGGCACGGCGTTGCGATATCACCGGCAGGGACGTTCAGACCGGCAACAATGTCTCTCACGCGCACAACAAGACGCGGCGGCGCTTTCTGCCGAACGTGCATAAGATGACCTTGTTTTCAACCACGCTGGGTACGGTGAGCCTGAAAGTTTCGGCCCACGCCTTGCGCTCAATCGAGCATAATGGCGGCCTCGATGCGTATTTGCTGGGCCAGGCCGATGCCAAGCTGGCGCCTCCGGGTTTGCGTCTTAAGCGGCGCATCAAACGGGCCCAGGAAAAGGCCGCCGCGAAAGCCGCCTAGCCGTCCAGGCGAAACAACAGCAACAAGGTTTCCTGCAGCGGATTGAAATTGTCGTCGCTGATCAGGTAGACAAGCAATGCCCCGCCGGGCCCCCGGCGGGTGGCGATGCCTTCGAAGTTATCCACCGTTAACGGCGCCTCCAGGCGCGCGATTTCCCGTGCGCGGAGGTTTGCGCCCGGCCCCGCCTTGGCCAGCTCATTCGCCTTCAGGCGGGCAATACGCACCCGTGTGCCGGCCAGCAGCGACCAGTGCCGCTCGATCACCAGCACATCGCCTTCGCCCTTGCCGGCGGGCACGGTGGCGGCCCCGGCCGGGCTTAATTTGCCGGTGCGGGCGTATTGCATTTCGGTCCAGGTCCGGCCGTTTCCGATCCAGGCCAGCGACCTGCCCGAGCTGGCGCCGCCGGAGACCGCCGTGGCGGCCTCCAATATGGCCAGCAGGCGCCCGCCAGGCAATTGGGTCAGCGCCTCGATGCCGCCATTGGCGGGGGCTTTTTCAAGGCCGGGCGGGGAGCTAAGGGCGCTTACCTCGGCTGCATCCGCACTGTAGCGAAGAATGCGGTGGCGGCGCTCAAATGACACCAGCATGGTGCCGCCCAGGCGCGCGATGTCTTCGGCGTCGCCCTCGCCCTTGCCGGTGATCGGCTTGCCATCCAGCCCGGTGAGCGGCGCCAGTTGGGCGCCCGTAACGCCGGTCAGGCGGCCATCCTTGGCATAGGAAAGGCGCGCATCTAGACGCCGGCCGAAATCGCTGACCGCGATCATGTCTGAGCCATCGGCGGAAATATCGAGGCCGGAGAAACCGCCGAAACCTTTGGCATCGGAACGCAGGCGCAGCCCGCCCAGATAGGTGAGGCCGCCGGTTTTGTCCCGGTTTGCATCATGGCTGTCCAGCGCCAACGGCACCGTGGTTACATCGATCGGCTCGCCTTGGGCCGGGCCCGAAATAGCGAGCGCCGCCACCATTGCGGCGCCAATCAGTTGGGGTATAAGCCGGATCAATGGATCAGGAGGTTGCGCGCACCGCCGGTCTCGAGTTCGAACAGTTCGGTCAGCCGTTGCATCATGACGCCGCCCAGCTCCTCGGCATCGTTGATGGTTACCGCGCGGCGGTAATAGCGGGTGACGTCGTGGCCGATGCCGATGGCGGTCACTTCGATGGGCGTGCGCGTCTCGATAAACTGGATGACGTCGCGCAAATGGCGTTCCAGATAGTTGCCGGGGTTGACCGACAAGGTGGCGTCATCGACCGGCGCGCCGTCGGATATGACCATCAGGATGCGGCGCTGCTCGGGCCGCCCGATGAGCCGGTTATAGGCCCACAAAAGCGC
>Ga0114999_10002181_pt1 | contig 26210 bp, 19 predicted proteins | sample ArcticOcean_MG_C_3_FD_89820 | JGI IMG/M metagenome (GOLD analysis project Ga0114999, IMG submission 89820) | Marine microbial communities from western Arctic Ocean - ArcticOcean_MG_CB8_126 | ecosystem: Environmental > Aquatic > Marine > Oceanic | place: Arctic Ocean: Canada Basin | collected...
CGAAAAGAGGTCATGGCCTTCGCCCGAAAGGTCCGAGACAAGTTCGTCGTGGTCCGCACGGAACACCGACCAGCGGCCAAAGCGCTAAGCGCGCTCTAAGTTTAGGTGCGTACCCTCGGTTACGCCGCCAACCCGCACCGACGTCAGCCAATGCCAGATCGAGAATCCGCGGCTACAGCACGTTGAAGATGTAGCTATACTTGATGACGAACTCGCGACGCGGTCTGCCCGGCGCATTCAATTCATCGTCCGTCTCGTTGTACACGATATACAGTCCCGCATTAGCCGACTGCAGCCACGTGAAGCGGAAATTCGTGGAGAGCACCTCATCCCGGTCATTGTGCTGGATCAGCGCGGCCACGGACATCTTCGGTGAAATCGAGTACCCAAGGCGCAGTCGTGTCAACGCGACGTCAAATTGGCCACCGGGCAGGTCGATATCATTGTGATTATATGACAGCGTGGCTTCGAACGACTCGCCAATGCGGTAGCCTACGAACGGTGAGACATTCACCCGGTCACCGCCGAAGAATCCGCCGATTTGCAGATTCAGTCCCCCGCGCAGATTGGCGCTGCGATCGGTCCCCGAGAACATCGAAAACTCCCAGTCGTCATACTTGCCGCGCGGGACCACGACCCCTTCAGTGATCTCGAAATCCGCCCGCACACCCTCGTGGGCGTGGTTAACGGCCGTGTGGAGTGACGCGCCATTTTTGAACTCCATGGAACTGTCCAGGTGCAAGCGACCTGTTTCGTGGAAGCCGTCAAATCCCCAGTAGCCCGAATAGCTGCCGTGCGGACGATACTCAAGCACTGAACTCTTGCCGGTTGGGCGATGGCTTCGCAGCGCGAACACATTGATGTGACGATAGCCGCTCCGAAACAAGAAGCCGACTTCTGGATTGAATCCTTCGCCGACCTCTGTGCCCCGCACATTCCAACTCCACGTCGACGAATCGTAGCCGCCGCTCAAGCTGACCGCGTGCTCATCCTTGCGCGAGTCATCGCTGACGGTGCGCGCGGCAAAGCCGGACACTGTGCCCGTCTCGCCGATGCCCCAACGACCATCAACCGCATAAGTCTGGTTGTTGGTACCGCCGCCCGTTCGGTTCACGGCAAGAAATCCGAGGGAGGACCGGGCCCCCATTTCCTGCCGTACGCGCGCCACCGCAAAGTTGTTTGCTGACGCCACCCCCGCAACCTCCTCTGAGCGCATTGCGAGCACACCAACGTTGGTGCCGTCACCGACCTTGCCCGAGAGTCTTGCGCCACCCTGGATCGGCAATGGCTCACCGCCATCCGCTATACCGATACGACGGCTGAAAAATAGCTGCACATCGTTTGTGCCCACAGAGAACTGGCTCTGATTTTCAAGGAAGAACGGTCGTTTCTCCGGAAAGAGCAAGCTGAACCGATTCAGATTCACCTGCTGCTGATCAACTTCCACCTGCGCGAAGTCGGTGTTGTAGGTCATATCGAGCGTCAGACTCGGCGTTAGCTGGTACTTGGCATCAAAACCCAGCTCTGTGTTCTCATGCGACCCACCCGGCAGCGTCCCGCCCTTCGCGATCGAGCCGAGGGCGTATGGCGTCAACTGAAAGCTGCGTTGCGGAGGTGGCGACACGCCCGCGACGGAGCCCGCAAGCGTCAGTCGATTAATCCCGAACTGACGCGGGAGAGGTGACCAGAACAGCGTCTCGTTCGTGCGGGTGATGTCGCGTTGAAAGTTCATGCCCCAACTCTGTACCGCGCCACTACCATAGCGGAGCGACGTGAACGGAATGCGCATTTCTGCGCTCCAACCGAACTCCCCGCTCGTTGCCTCAACCTGCCAGCTTGTGTCCCAGCTCAGATCGAAGCCGCCAAACCCAAATCGGCTACTCTGCTCATTGGAGACTTGCCCATCGTATTCGAGGCCAGTCGGGTTGGTGCCAAAAACGAGCCCGCTCTGGCCACTTTGAAACGGGTCCAGGACAACCCGCACGCTGTCGGAGTCGCCAAGATTTGCGTCGCGACCACTATTGATCGCGACGATCGCATCAGGATTGTTGTCGTGGCAGACGAACGCGATGTAAAGATCGGTGTCGGTGAAGCCGACAAATACCACCGTCTTCTCGGTTGCAGGCGCACCCTCAACCGGCGTCTGCTGGGTGAATCCCGTGATGACCGGGTGGCCCTTCCACGCCGTATCATCGAGCACGACGCCATCGATCACCGGAATTGTCTCGAGGCGAACCGCAGTGGCCGAAGGGGCGCCGACGGCCATGCCAGCAAACGCCAACGACAAAACACCCAGCGCCACCAGCGGCGGCACGGATCGAGAGAAAAGCCGGACCGGCCTGGAAGACGCGCGAGGTCGAAAGGAACGCATAGGAAACTCGAGGACATTTGTTGAGGGAGGGAAGCGGAGACCCGCGCAACTCGCAGCACGCTATGTTCGCACGCGCGAACCCGGGCCAGGCGGGCAGAAAGCGCGTGATCCTAGCGGACATTCAGCCGAAAACAAGCCTTTGCCGTCACATTGCAGGGACAAAATTTCAGGACAAAGCGTCAGGACCAGACCGCAACGGATGCCGCCTGCACCGGTGTCCCCGCGTACGCGCACCGGCAGGAGAGCTGCAAAAGCTGTGGCGAAGCCGCAGCCCAAAGGGCCGATCGACGTCGGGCGGCTGCTCGACGTTCACCCAGTCCTGACCCTCCGGTATGATGGGCTCGCGTGCGCAGGGTCAAGACGCCGCGCTGGTCGATGTCGATTCTTCGCATTCCATTCCGAGGCACTCAGTCATGACCAACAAGCTATACGCGGTTCGAATCTTCAGCCTGCACTGGGACGAAAGTCTCGCCTTCTATCGCGACCTGATCGGCTCGCCGGTCAAATTCTCCGATGAAACCATGGGCGGGGCGCAGTTCAGCCTGGGCAACGCAGACCTTGGCCTCGAGCGCGTTACCGCCGATGACCCGGAGACGGCCCAACTCGTCGGACGCTTCGCGGGCGTGTCGATCGAGGTCGATGCTCTGGATGCCTCCTTTGAGGATCTGAAGTCGAGAGGCGTGCCGTTTACCGCTCCCCCGGCGCAGCAGCCGTGGGGCGGCAGTCTCGCCCATTTCCAAGACCCGGACGGCAACACCCACACACGGCTGGGTTCGAGCTGACCCAATATCGCGACCGGCCGGAATGAACAGGAACGAACATGACGCAAGATGAAGCCGGCACCGGACGTTTCGGACGCTGGCTGCGCGTTGCCGTCGTCAAGGTACTGATGCCAGTCGCGATCGTCGTTGGCGCCGGTGCCGCCGCATCGTTCATGATCGCAACGCGCCCGGTCGCCAGGCAACTCCCGGTGGAACCACCGGTTTTGTTAGTAGAGAGCATCGTCGCTGACGCCGGCGATCAGGCGATTCACATCACGGTGCCAGGCACCGTCACACCACACACCGAGACCACGCTCATTTCGGAGGTCTCGGGCCAGGTTCTTGAAGTCTCGAAGCACTTCGTCAACGGCGGTTTCCTGCGTGCCGGCGAGGTCGTCATTCGCATCGACCCACGCAACTACATCGCCGAGGTACGTCGTGCAGAAGCGGGACTCGCGCGCAGCCACACACAATTACTGCAAGAGAAGTCGCTCGCAGACTACGAACGCGGCGACTTTGAGCGACTAAAGTCACAAGACGCCCTGTCTACGTCTGATCTGGCCCACAGGCGCCTACAAATCGCCCAGGCCGAAGCGGAGTCCGCCGCCGCTGACGCGCAGTTGGTTCGCGCACGTGGCGATCTCGACCGGACGGTCGTGCGCATGCCATTCGACGGCATTTTTACGGCGCGTGAGGTCGGACTCGGCCAGTTCGTCAATCCTGGCGTGCCGATCGGCGTGATCTTCGCCATTGACTATGCGGAAGTGCGCCTGCCACTTTCGCCGCGCCAGGCACGCGAGGTGACGCTGCCGGGCTACCTCGAGTCCGCAGATGCGCCGAAGACGCCCGTATCGATCACAACAGAGGCGGGCGACGCCTGGTCCGGGTCACTGGTGCGGACCGAGGGCACACTCGACAGTGCGTCACGAACGCTCTACGCCATCGCCCGCGTCGACGATCCCTACGGCTTGCTCGGTACGAGGCCCGCCACCGCGACGCCGCTCCGGATCGGGACGTATGTCGATGTCACCTTGCGCGGCCGCACGCTAGCCAATGTTGTGGCCCTGCCGCGCCATCTTCTCAAGCCGGGAAACCAGGTCTGGATCATCGATGACGAACTGCGCATTCAGGCACGCAGTGTCGATTTTGACTACGCCGACTCTCGATTTGTCTACGTGAGCGCAGGCATAGAGCATGGCGACCAGATCTGCATGACGCCGATCGACAACCCGCTTCCCGGAACCCGGGTCCGCATCATCGACACGTCCTCTTGACGCCTCCGGAGATCAACCGGTCGACGAGCCGGGAAGCCGATCCACGGCTCGATCCCACCAAGGGGCTGATTGCCTGGTTCACCCGGAACCATGTCGCCGCGAACCTGCTGATGGCCTTCATCATCATCGTCGGCACCTGGTCTCTTTTGAAGGTCAAAAAAGAAGCCCAGCCGAGCTTTCCCCAGAACAGCATCAACATCAATGTGCCCTTCCCCGGCGCAGCGCCCGAGGAGGTGGAGCAAGGCATACTCATACGTCTCGAATCAGCGCTGACCGATGTTGAGGGCATCGAGACGCTCGATACGTTCGCCGATGAGGGTTCAGGCAGGGCCTCGATCCGCGTCGCGGTCAATGAAGGGTATGACATTGCCGAGGTGCAAGCCGCAGTCGAACAGGCGGTCTCCGGCATCTCGAGGTTTCCGTCAGAAGTAGAAAAGCCGATCGTCACCCGCCAAACGTTCAAACGGCAGGTCTTGCGGGTCCAGATCTATGGCAACCTCAGCGAGCGCGCCATGAAGGGGCTTGCCGAGGAAGTACGCGACGAAATGCTCGCCCTGCCCGAAATCGGCATGGCCCAGATCAGTGGTGTGCGGGCAACCGAGATCGCCGTTGAGATACCGGCCCGGCAGCTCAGACGCTACGACCTGACACTCGGGCAGGTTGCCCAGGCGATTCGCGCAAGTTCGATCGATCTGGCCGCAGGGGCCATCGAGAGTGCGAGCGGCGATATCCGCATCCGTTCTATGGGCCAAGTCTATTGGGGAGAGGACTTCGAGCAGATCGTACTTCTCACACGCGCGGATGGAACCCGGCTCACCGTCGGCGACATCGCTACCGTGCGCGACGACTTCGTCGACGATCCGTTCCACGCGATGTACAACGGTCAGCAGAGTGTCGGCGTCGAGGTCTTCGCGGTCGGCGACCAGAGCGAGCTCGCCGTGTCTGAAGTCGCGCGCAAGTATGTTGCTGACAAGCGCACGAAACTTCCGCCCGGCGTGCAAATGGACTATTGGGGCGACGTTTCCGTATTCCTCAATGAAAGCCTCAGTCTCATGACCAACAATCTGCTCATGGGTGCCGGACTCGTCTTCGTCATTCTAAGCATCTTCCTGCGTATCAAGCTCGCCTTCTGGGTCATGGTCGGTATCCCCGTCAGCTTCCTGGGCGCCGCGATGATGATGCCGATACCGGGCTTCGACCTCACCATCAACATGATGAGCATCTTCGGCTTCTTCATCGTCCTCGGTATCGTCGTCGATGACGCCATCATCATCGGCGAGAGCTCCTATACCGAGGTCGAGAAATTTGGGCAGAGCGTGGATAACGTCATCATCGGTGCCAAACGCGTGGCGATTCCTGCAACGTTTGGTGTGCTGACAACCATCGCGACCTTCGGGCCGATGATCTTTTCCACCGCCGAGTTCGCGAGCATGAGCCGGGTAATCGGCTGGGTCGTCGTTTTCTGTCTCATCTTCTCGATCGTTGAATCCAAGCTGATACTGCCTGCCCACCTCGCCCGCCTCAAACCCGAAGCGCCGAAATTCTGGCTCACGCGCACCATCGTTGCCGCCCAGGATGCGATTGCGGGGGCTCTCGCAAGGTTCATCCAGGGCGTCTACCGGCCCTTCCTCGTGCGGGCGATCGAGCACCGGTACACGACCGTCGCCGTGTTCATCGCGCTACTGATCCTGGTCTCCGGCCTTCTGCTCGGAGGCTCAATTCGCTTCGTGTTCTCGCCGGAGATACCGGACCGTTACGCCCAGGCGGAAGTGGAATTGGCCGATGGCGTGCCGATCTCAATGGGCGTTGCCATCGCCCAGCAGTTGCAGGACACGTTGTATCAGGCGAGCCGCGAGATCACCGAGGATCTTCAGCTCGAAGAGAATCTTGTCGGCGACAACATGACCGTGCTCTCGAACAATCGAATTCAGGCTGCCGCGGTGCTGGTACAGAACGCAGACGGCGACATCAATCCCAAGGTCCTGACTAATCGCTGGCGCGAACTCATGGGCGATGTCGCGGGTACCAAATCAATGCGCATCCGCTCGATGACCCGCTCAGGTGGCGGCCCAGCGCTGTCTTTCAAGCTGATATCACGAACGACCGAGGACGTGGAGGCCGCTGCCGCTGAGCTCGTTACGCATCTGCGCGGTTACAGCGGTGTATTTGAGGTTGAGAGCTCACACTCGTCCGGCACCCGCGAGCTGCAATTGCGCATCAAACCGGCAGCCGAGTCGCTGGGCCTAACCCAGGCTGATCTTGCGAGCCAGGTACGCCAGGCGTTCTATGGCGCCGAGGCCCAGCGTATCCACCGCGATCGCAATGAAATCAAAGTGATGGTTCGTTACCCTAAGGACGAGCGCCAGTCGATCGGCAATCTCGAGGACATGTGGCTGCGCACGCCAGCTGGCGGCGAAGTACCGCTCGAACGGGTTGCTAGCATCTATTATGACAACGCCCCGCAGGGCATTAGGCGGCAGGATGGCGAACGCGTCATCATTGTCTCATCGAACCTCGACACGACGCAGACCCAGCCCTCGACCGTCATCGCTGGCGTGAATGAGAATTTCGCGCGACATCTCGAACAGAACTATCCCGGTGTTCGCTTCGCGGCAACCGGCGCGACCGAACGCGAGAGCGAGGCCCTGATCGATTTCGCCCGCAGTTTCACGATCGCGCTCTTTGCCATCTACGCGCTGATGGCAATCCCGCTTCGGTCGTATCTGCAACCGCTGATCGTCATGTCAGTCATCCCGTTTGGCCTCATCGGTGCCCTGATGGGACACCTCATCCTTGGCTATCCCGTCAGCAGCGTTTCCATCCTCGGTTTCATCGCGCTGACGGGCGTTGTCGTGAACGACGGCATCATCCTCGTGGACTTCGTCAACAAGGCAGTCGAACAGGGTATGGAGCGCGGCAAGGCCGCGGTTGAAGCAGGTGTTGCACGCTTCCGCGCCATTTTGCTGACATCGCTCACAACCTTCTTTGGGCTCTCGCCCATGCTTGCAGAAACGAGCTTCCAGGCGGCGCTCATGATGCCAATGGCGATCGCGCTCGCCTTTGGCATTCTATTCGCGACCACGATGACGTTGATCCTGATTCCCTGTGTTTACGTCATCATGGATGACGCGACAGCGCTCACCCGGCGGTTGCTGCGCGGGACAGAGAGCATTCAGACTTGAACCTACGCCGCTACCTCCGGCCGATTCAGATTGAGAGATCGCTCAGGTAGTAATCCGTGATCACGGACTCGAATGTCTCGGGCGTGAACCGAAAGTCGTCCACGCGATCCACAAAGGGCTGATAGCGGTACGGCGTCTCAGCGGGATACGCCTGACGACGCGCATCGATTGCGACCTGGATGACGCTCGAACGCCTGAAGATGCGCTCGGCGTCGTAGATGACGCGCTGTTTTTCCTGACCGAGGCCCGCGCGCGCGCCAAGGACCGAGGTGTAGCGATGGAAACCGAACGTCATCGATACCCGCAGATCCGGTGAGGTATTAGCGAACGAGCAATGCAGCATCTGGCGATTGACGATCGTCGCGTCGCCCGCGTTGCAGGTAAGCGGCACCGCGCCCGGCAATCGCTCAGACCCGCCATTGTCCGCCACCATTGCCTTGATGTCGGCGCGCCCACGCTTGTGGGAACCCGGGATCACCCAAAGACAGTTGCCAGGGGTGCTCGGGTAGAGCTGGACCTGGAAGTTGAAGCCGTGGATACCCGGGTTCCAGTCAGGGGACTCCCAATGCGTGACGCCATCCTGATGCCACGCGACCGATCCACCGAGGCCGGGCTGTTTCACAAAGATCGCATCGTTGAATGGCGTGAAATCTGCGCCATTAATCGCTTCGGCGATGGCGAGGAGTTGCGGATGGCCATACAGGCGCAGGCCTGACTTCATGGATTGGCACATGCCATGCATCAGGTACACAACCTGGTCGGGCGCTGTGACATCCGGTTGGGGTTGCGACATCTGCGTCGGATGCCTGCCGCCGAGCGACTCGGTCCCGCCCCAGGGATCGGAAAGTGGCTTGATGAAGGTGTAGGGCAAACGGGCGAAGTCCGTTCCAAACGCGGGACGACCCGCCCGGTCAACCGTCTCATCCCTGCCAAGCGGCGCCCGATCCAGGAGCGTGTCGATCTCGGCGCGAAGCGCGTCGACTTCACCATCCGACACAATTCCCTCAAAGATGTAAAAACCCTGCTCTTTAAACGCCTCGAGAATGTCAGGCGCGAGTCGCCCGGCATCGTCGAAACGGGCGGGCCCCCGATTGGCGATCTCCTTGCCCAACGCCACACCCTCTCGCTGGTAGTCCGCCATAGCGGCCTGATGCTGCGCGATGCTTGGGGACGCATTCACCTGCGCCGACTGCATCGCTCCGCCCGAATCACCCGTTGCACTGGTTGCACTGGTTGCCCTCTTCACAGCGTCATCCTCTGATAGGTCATCGCGCCAGTATACGCCGACGCCGCGGAGCACCAACGAGTGAGTTGTTCCCGCGAGCCTCGGATAATTAACCGGCCGCTTCTGAAGGTTACTCGGCAATCTCCTCAAAGCCGGCAATCCTCGCCCAGCCGGCGGCCGTCGCGTCAAAACGGTGGTCAGTAATACTGAGTGTCGATTCCGCGCTCAACCAGGTACCTAACGCTGTCAAATCGCCCGGCATACACGCATTCGTGCAGCACACTCGCGGGCCAAGAACCGTGGCCAAGCAGAAAACCAGCAAGCCAACCCGGTGATCGACAGTCAGCCCACAACGTCGTTATCATCCGGGCAGGAGCGCAGACATCACCACTGACAATGCGCGCAAGCAAAAAGAACGACTCAGAAACCAAAACAGAGGTAGATAGATATGGCTCCCATTCCCAAGGGCGGAACCGTTGCAGTAACCGGAAGCGCAGGCTTCATCGGCAGTTGGGTGGTCAGAAGGCTACTCGACAAGGGCTATCGGGTGCGGGCTTGTGTCAAGGACGTGAACGACCCTGCGCGTTGCGACTTTTTGCGCCAAATGCCCGGCTACCTGACGGGTCGACTCACACTGCATGCGGCGAATCTTGATGAAGCCGGTGCCTTCGACGACATCTTCGCGGGCTGCCACGGCGTTGCCCACGTGTCCCACGTGTCCGACTACAGCGACCAGGCATACGTCGGTCGGGTTTGCAATCAGCTCATCGACAGCGTCAACAAATCGGGGTCCATTACCCGGGTCGTGGTGACATCAAGCATCGCCGCCGTGATGTCAGAAAACGACCCCCAGGAATACGTCCGGCGACCGGTCTTTTTTGAGGACCGCTATCCCGACGAACTCAACCCCAAGCGCGCACGCAATCAGGGCTACTCCGATGGCAAGCTGCTCGCGCAGCGGGTCTTCTCTGACGCGGCCACCGAAAGCGGTACCTGGGACGCGATTACCTGTTGTCCGGCCGACAACGTCGGTCCAATCCAGTCGGCCCACCAAAAAGACATGGGGCCCTGGCAGCACAATATTGAAATGATGCTGCTCGGACAATACAACCAGAATGGTATCTATCGGCCCTGGATGATCGTCGATGTTCGCGATGATGCCGAGAGCCACATCGGATTGCTCGAAAGCGTCCATGTCGCCAATGGCGAGCGCTACATCGCCTGGTCGACCGACATGATCAAGGTTGAAGACATCTGCGCTCGCATCGACCAACTGTTTCCAGAACTCGGCCACGACACGCCAGACGTCACCGACCCGTTCCCCGATCACATCAAGGAACGCGAGACCTCCTTTCGCAAGATATGGGCCGGTGTGGAGTTGCGTAACGATCGGATTCGGGCGGTCACTGGCGTGACTTTTCGGCCGTTCGACGAGTCATTGCGTGACTGTGTCGAGTCACTATTGCAGGTCGCCAAGGTCCAGCCAAAATTGCGCGATGGCTTCAACCTTCAATAGCAGACTTCCCATAGCAGACTTGCAATAGTGAACACAGCCACAGGGATGGCCGGCCGTCAGGTCGGCCGCTTGTCACCGTAGCGCATCAACATCACGGTCGGGATCAGTCCAACAAGGACGATTGCGATCGCGGCAGTTGATGCCTCCGCCAGTCGCTCGTCTGAGGCGAGTCTAAAGACCCGGGTCGCAAGCGTTTCAAAATTGAACGGCCGGAGAATCAGTGTCGCTGGCAACTCCTTCATCACGTCGATAAAGACGAGCAGCATGCCTCCCACCACCGCTGGGCGCAGCAACGGCACGTGAACCCGTCGCAGGGTGCCAAGCGGCGAGGCGCCGAGGCTCCTCGCGGCGGCATCAAGCTGTGGATGTATCTGGGCCATACCGCCAGCGGTGCTGTTGAAAGCAACCGTCATGAACCGTGCAATCAGGGCCAGCGCCAGCGCGCCGGTCGTGCCGGTGAACAGCAAACCGGTTTGCCAGCCCACACCTTCTGCGGTTGTTGCGAGCCAGCGATCAAACGCGGCTAACGGCACCAGCATGCCGATTCCAAGCACCGTCCCCGGCAGCGCATAACCCAGCGTCGCCGCACGTACCCCAAGTCGTATTGGCCAGGATTGACCGAGGCGTTCGAGGTAAACGAGCCCGAGTGCCGACGCTGCGCAGAGCGCCGCCACCAGCGCCGCCACCTGCACCGTGTTGCCAACGAAACCCATGAATGCAGCTGCAGGGAGTGGATCTCCGACCGTCAGGGACAGCCACGCGAGTCGTGACATGGGAATGACGAAGCCAACGACCACCGGCAATGCGCAAACGAGCGTGGCAAGCACGCCGCCCACCCCGCCCAAGCGGCGCGTGCGCCCCCCGTGGCCGCCAAGCGGATTAGTCTGACGGCCGCGGCGCGCTGTCTGCTCAAGGAGGACGAGCAGCAGCACGATCCCAAACAGTGCCGCCGCGAGATTGAGCGCCGCCGGCTTGTCGCCCATCGCCAGCCACGTGCGAAAGATACCGGTTGTGAATGTTGGCACGCCGTAGTGTTGTACAACCCCATAGTCAGCCACGGTCTCCATCAGGACGAGCGCAAGCCCGCCCGCGATCGCCGGACGTGCCGCCGGCAGCGCGACCCGCGTGAAGATACCGACCCGACCCGCGCCCAGCACACCCGCAGCGTCAAACAGCGCCACCGATTGCTGCCTGAATGCGGTACGCGCCAGCAAATAAACGTATGGGAAGAGACCGATGGCAAGCACGACGGCGGCCCCGGGTAGGCTGCGAATCGGCGGAAAAAAATAGTCCCCGTAGGCCCAGCCAGTCAGACCGCGCAACTCGCTCTGGACCGGGCCACTGAACTCGAGGAGGTCTGCATAGACATAGCCGAGGACATAACCGGGACACGCGAGCGGCAATACGAGCGCGGGTGCCAGCCAGCGACTGCCCGGGAAATCAGCCGTCGCGGTCAGCCACGCCGTCCCCACCCCGATGACAGCCGCCATGATCCCGACCAGCACCATGAGCATGACCGTGTTGATGAGGTAGTCCGGCAGGACCGTGCTCGCAAGGTGCGCCATCGAGTTCATCGACGGGTTGAGCAATGACAGGCAAACAACCAGAACCGGAAGCCCAACAGGAACGGCCACGACAATCGCAGTGAGCGACAGCGACAGCGTGCTACGTACAGCCATGTCAATCCTCAGTCTGGGATATCATGCGGCGCATCTGCACGCATCCCGAATCGCCTTATCAGTTCTCTTCCCAATCCGGAGACGGGGACGAGGAGCAGGGTCGCGTCGCGAGCAACCCGCACGCCATCAACGTGCACCCACCAGCGCGAGCCAAAGAGTGAGTATATCGTTCACCGGCATTTGCCACCGATACGAAGCTAGCCCGGTGCTGAGCGACGTCAATATCGATATCGCAGACGGTGAAGTCGTCTGCATGCTCGGCCCTTCCGGCAGCGGCAAGAGCACGCTCTTGCGCATCGCCGCGGGCCTTGAGCGGATGCAGGAGGGAACGATTGACGTTGACGGTGTCCGTCTCGCCGATCCGAAAACAAGCCCGCCACCCGAGGCACGCTCGGTGGGCCTCGTATTTCAGGACCACGTGCTCTTCCCCCATCTGACGGTCAGTCAGAACATTGGTTTCGGCTTAACCAATCTCGATGCCCGGACCCGCACCGCACGCATTATTGACGCCCTCGCCCGGGTCGGTCTCTCGGGTATCGGCGAGCGCTATCCCCACACCCTGTCCGGTGGCCAGCAGCAACGCGTCGCGCTTGTGCGTGCGCTCGTGACAGAGCCGCGGGTCATGCTGCTCGACGAACCCTTTGCAAGTGTGGACGCGCCCCTGCGTCATCAACTCAGAAGCGAAGCTCGCCTCGCCCTGAAAGATGGGGGTGCGTCGAGTCTCATCGTGACCCACGACCCGGAAGAAGCACTCGCGCTCGCAGACCGGATCGCGGTCCTTGTCGACGGTCGGGTCGTCCAATTCGGAACCTCGGAGGACCTCTGGCGCAATCCGCTTGACCGGTTCGTGGCCGAGTCGCTGACCGGTGCCCAGGCGATCAGCGGCAAAGCGAGCGCAAACGGAATGGTCGCAACGGAATTTGGTCTGCTCAAGCCCGTCATCCCATTGCAGCCGAATGCGGCGAGCGTGACAGTCTGCATTCGCGGCGAAGCCATTACGCTTTCAGATGACACCACGCACGCGCGTGCAACGGTACGGGATGTCCGCTTCCTCGGCGATCACTACCAGACCACACTCATCCGCGGCGACAGCATCCTCGCCAGCCTGTCGCGCGTGCACCCGGGTGTTGCGCCAGGCGACGAAACAGGCCTCACTTTTGCGTCAGATGGGGTGCACGTTTACTATTAGCCCTCCAACACTATTGAGAATCATTCGCATTTTTATGAACGCGCACTACCTCGATACCCTTCCTCGCTCCTCGAAGTTCTCCAATCGCCACGCAACCGGAAGCCGGATTGTGTGGGGTATCGTCGCCGCGCTTACCGTATTCGCCGCGAACGGGGCGGAGGTCAACGTCTATACGGCCCGCCACTATGACACCGACCTCGCTCTGTACGAACGTTTCCAGCAAGAGACCGGCATCAAGGTCAATCTCATTGAAGGCGACAGCGATGCGCTCATCGAACGCATCCTGAGCGAGGGCAAGTTCGGCAGTGCCGATGTGTTGATTACCGTCGATGCCGGTCGATTGTGGCGTGCGGAGCAAAAGGGCGTCTTCCAGAACGTCACGTCACCGGTGCTCACCAAGCGCATACCGGAACATCTACGCCATCCCGATGGCCAGTGGTTTGGCCTCTCCAAGCGCGCCCGGGTGATCGTCTACAACCCCGATGCACTCGGGGGCGGAGAAAAGCCGACGTCCTACGACAACCTTACCGACCCGTCACTTCGCGGGCGCGTGTGCATGCGCAGTTCGTCGAACATCTACAACCTGTCGTTGCTGTCAGCAAAGATAGAGAGCGAAGGCGAGGCTGCTGCTGAGTCCTGGGCAAGCGCCGTCGTTGCCAATTTCGCCCGTCCGCCCCAGGGCAACGACACGGCTCAGCTAAAAGCAGTCGCGAGTGGCGAATGCGGAGTCAGCATCGCTAATACCTATTATCTGGGCCGTCTTATCGGGTCGGACATAGCCGCCGATCGTGCCGTTGTAGCAAAACTCAAGGTCGTGTTCCCGGATCAGGACCTGGCAGGCACCCACGTCAACATCAGCGGCGGCGGCGTCACGCGGTATGCAAAAAATCGCGACCAGGCCGTCCGCTTTCTGGAGTATCTGACCGGCAACTTCGCACAAAAACTCTTCGCCGAAGGCAACAACGAGTACCCGATACAGGGCAAAGCCACGGGGCCGATAGCGACCCTCGGCACCTTCCGCGAAGCAGCCGTCAATGCGAACGCGTTCGGCAAACGACAGGCGTTGGCCGTGCGGCTGTTCGACCGCGCCGGGTGGCGCTAGTGTCCTGGACCCGCCGCGCGCTGAGCCCTGCCTGGGTCCGCTTCCAGCCCTTCGTTCATCGCAGCCACGGTACTCGATCCCTCGGTCGCCCAATAACTACCAGTGCTGACCTGCCATTTGCCCGCGTTTGATCGATTTCCTGCTTGCCCTCAGCGATAATGCAGCAGATCGACTAATCGCCTCCCTGCGTGGCAAGGAGAAACGGTGGCGGCCAACATTAAGCTCGAAAAGCAAACAAACATCGCAGGAGACCGGTCCCTTGCACGACAGGGGTTCGGCAAACGTGCGACTCAACCGCCTCCCATCTTCGACCCAGCGACCCAACTCCGCGATGCGGTCGAATTCTTCACGAACACGGGCTTTCTCGTTCTTGGCGACTGCCTGACGCGGCATGAGATCGAGCATCTGAATGAGTTTTACGACCGCACGCAGGACGAGCGTCCAGAAGCGTGGGGCCTCAGCGCAACGCGCAAGCCCCACCACCGGGGCCAGGGCCTGATCTATTCGCAGCCATTGCTGGACTATCCCGAGCTCGATCCGTACACCCGGCACCCGCGTTCATACCCCGTGGTTGAGGCGCTGCTCGGCGGCCCCGACCGGCCCCGCTTCAGCGAGTTCAACTTTCGTGAAGCACCCGAAGACGCCGGGGTCGGTGCCATGAACTTTCATCACGATGCCACCACGGCTGACCGCTTCGGCCGTGAACCCTACATGCCTGTCGACTGGCTTTGTGCCATCCATTACCTGACGGACGTAGAACCCGGGACGCCCGCATTTGCAGTCGTGCCGTTCAGCAATCACTCCGAGACCCTGAAGGACGCCTGGGAGACACTCGACAAAGCGTACCTGGAGACCCCCATCTATGGACCGGCCGGCACTTGCGTTTTATACGACACCGCCACGTTTCACACCCGGCTGGACGGCGACGGTCGTCAGCGCCGCCGAACCTGGCATCAATACTATGCCCGGGGCGGCTGGCTCAAGAGCAGCTTGCCCACTTCCGACCGTTATGTGCGACCACCAACGCCCGTTTTGACCAACTGGAACCTCTTCCCTGAACGACTTGCCCTGCATCCGGACCCAGCCACGCGCCTCTTCTTCTCGCATTGGAATACAGCGCAGTGTGAATGGGTTGCGTCAGGTTTCAGCGACGAGGTCCGCGACTCAATGCCCCGCGGTCGCCAGTAGGTGCAGCCGAACCCGGACACGAGCCTTGTCGCCCACAAGCTCAAATGGCCCGTCATGGCCGCTTACGGATTTGGCCAGATCGGCGAGGCGGTCAAGAACGTTGGCTTCTCGACATTCCTGCTGTTTTATTACAATCAGGTCCTGCAAGTCTCAGCCACCGGCACCGCGATCGTGCTCGCCATTGCGCTCGTTTTCGATGCCGTCTCGGATCCTCTCGCAGGCGGTCTTTCCGACAAGGCGAGAAGCCGGTGGGGACGCAGGCATCCATTCATCGTGGCGGCGGCGATCCCACTCGCCATTACTTTCTACCTGCTGTTTCACCCGCCCGAGGGGTTGAGCGAATTCGGCACCCTCGCGTGGTTGCTGGTCTGTGCCGTCGCGGTTCGCGCCGCGATGACGTTTTATCACGTCCCTCATCTCGCGCTCGGCGCAGAGCTCGCGTCCGACTACAACCAACGCTCCGGACTCTATGCGTTCAACACCTTCTGTGGGTTCTTCGGGGGTGCGGCCTTTGTGCCTCTCTCCTATTTCTTCTTCTTTCCAACGACGGTTGAATTCAACCCCGGACTGCTGAACAAGGCGGCTTACACCGACTGGTCGCTCTTTGCCGGTGCGATCATGATCTTCACCATCCTCGTTTGTGCAGCGGGAACTGCGGGCGAGATTCCACGCATCCGCGAGATGCAGGCCGCACCACCGAAAGAGCGGTTTAGCCTGGCACGTCTCATCGTCGAGACCAGCCACGCATTCAGAAACCGCTCTTTTAGGGCGATCTTTTTCGGCATGATGCTAGGGACCTTCATCATCGCCATCGAGGGGGTCTTCAACCCCTTCATGGGCTTTCACTTCTGGGGCATGACCACCGAGCAACTCGCCCTGCTAACGGCCGGTCAGGTGATCGGCCTCGTATTGTCCGTGTTTGCCGCGCCATACTGCACCCGGCGCTGGGACAAGAAGCCCACACTCATCGGCTCCGCCCTGCTGACGATCGCATTCATCAACCTGCCAATCGTTCTTGCTCTTTCCGGCGTCTCCTGGTTTCCAGACCGGGGCTCACAGCTGCTGCTGGCAATACTCGTACTCAATGCCGGCGTCACCTCCTTCCTCGGCCCGATTATCTTTGCGACGCTCAACTCGATGTTTGCCGACATCACCGACGAACATGAACTGGAAGTTGGCGAGCGGCGTGAAGGCATCATCTTCGCTGCGCGAGCGTTCGCCTTGAAGGCAACGAGTTCGCTCGGGCTGATCCTGGGCGGCATCCTGCTCGACTACATTGCTTTTCCCCGCGGTGCGATTATGGGAACTGTCGCTGAGGAGACGGTCTGGAACCTCGGCTTCGTCGCCGGTCCAGCGACATCAGTCTTCACGTTCGGCGGCATGGTTCTCTATATGGGTTACCGCATTGATCGAGCGCGGCACGCTGAAATCGCAAAAGCACTTGGGGCGCGCCGTCACGCCGCCTCATCGTCCAAATAGATCACGGAGGTCGCTACCTCACGCCCCGTTATGTCGATCCGACGTAGCGGGATTCTCGGGGGGCCAATCTTCGGTTTGACTGATTCAAGGTCAACATCAAATGCCGGCGACGGCGTGACATGTAGGTTGTACGGACCGGGTAAATCGGCTTCCGTGTGAAAATGGCCACAAAAGACGTGCCTGATGTGGCTCGCCGAGAGCCGCGCGTCCACTGCGTCAACGTCTGCGAGCGGGTAGGTTCGATCCATAAACCCGTCGCCAACCACTCGGGTAGGAAAGTGCGTGAAGAGGACCGAACCCGCGCGCACCGTATCGCTGGTCACGGCGTCCAATTGATCGGCCGGAAAGTGTGTGGACCCGGTGTTCGAAAAAACCAGATCAATATCACCAAGCGGTATCGTGAACTGGAAATCGGGATCGCGGCAAAGCGCCTTTCCGAAGACCGCAAACATCGTTCCAGCATCATCATGGTTGCCGGGCAAGATGACCGTTTCCTGTCCGGACGGAATCTGTTCAAGAATCCACTGGTAGGCCGGGAGGCTCGCGTCAACCTTTGTCAGGTCACCCGAGATGACCAGGAGGTCGGCCGGATTGTCATGCACATAGTCCATGAGCTGCCTGAAGTTGCCAGCGACTTTTTCGGCTGGATCGTCCGGCACATGCGTGTCGGTCACTTGATAAATGACAGTCATCGCAACCTCAGGGTGTTAGTCAATAGGTAACCGGGCATTGCCACATCTTAACCATTTCCACGTCAGTGGACAGACGGCCCTTCATGCAGATCGGTGGTGTACGATTCATCGCCGCAGAAGGTAACCTCCAATCTTTCCTGCACGATGAATCGAATGAACATCCATTTCACGGCGGAACAGGCCCGCATCATCGGCTGCCTGATGGAAAAAGCGATCACGACGCCCGATCAGTATCCACTCAGCCTCAACGCGCTGACGAACGCGTGCAATCAGAAGTCCAGCCGCGACCCTGTGATGGCACTGACTGAAGGCACGGTCATGCACACGCTTCGGGAACTCGAAGATGCCGCTCTCATTTCGATCACCGACGGCCGGGTCTCCCGATTCTCGCAGCGATTCTCGGGCACGATGCTTGCAGAGTGCCCGCTCTCGCCTGAGGAACACCCCATCATCTGCGTCCTGTTGCTGCGTGGGCCGCAAACCCCGGGTGAACTCAAAACCCGCTGCGCGCGCCTGCATGCTTTCACTGATGCAGACGAAGTCAATGCGGTCCTTGAGGGGCTGATCGATCACGAGCGCGGGACCCTCGTTTCACGCCTGCCGCGCCAGCCAGGGCGCCAGGACCATCAGTACGCCCAGACCTTCACGGGCGAAGTCACGTCGGTCAGTCGTGACGAACCTGCGCCCACATCACCTGCGGCCAGCCGGCCGACCGGGCTCGCGCTGCTTGAGACGAGAGTCGCCGCGCTAGAACAGGCACTCACGGATCTCGCAGCAAGACTCGGTGAAGATATCGAATTGGCATCCGCCCCGGCACCGCACGTCGAGGACCTTGACGATGAAGATCGTCCCTACCCGCCGCCAGAGTAGGTAGTTCCTGTCTCAGAACTCCGTTCTGGGGCGGGCACTGGCGTGCGGTGCAGGGATGCACCGCCATTTTCTGCACACCTCTTTCCGACAAGAAGTGCGAGGTTTGCTCGCAAACCGACTCCCAAGAATTGTCAGGGATGACAATTTTGGGCAAGAACTAGCTAGTGCCTGCCCGCTGCAACGGCGGTCCGTTGCCGATCTGCGGGCAGATGCCGATTGCGGGTATGCCGACGTCCGCACCAAGGTTCGCCCCTGCCTGGGACGGTCGCGTTATCGGGCAAGCTCAAGGTCTGCGAGAAGATCCCCCGCGACGCGCCGCAGTTCCCGCAAACTAATGATCCCCTGCGCGGCTTTCCCGAGCGCGTCGAGACAGAGCGACTCCATCCCATCATCAACGGCGAGCCTGTGCAGTTCTTGATAGCCCGCATTGGCCATCAGTGCGCCTTCGATTCGCCCGTCGGGCGTCAGTGCTTCAAAGAGCGCTATGCGGCCAAGATAGCCGTTGTGACACGCACACGCCTTGCAACCGATTGCCGTGTAAAAGCTGTCTCCCGACTTCTCCCGACCATGGTAGTCAAGGAACGCGTCAATCATTGCCGCATCCGGATCACTCAGCGGCTCCGGGATGCGGCAAGCAGGGCATAACCGACGCGCGAGGCGTTGTGATGTGACGATACCGATCGCGTCTCCCAACAACAGTCCTCGCGCGCCCCACTCGCGCATCGTGAGCAGTCTGCTGACGGCATCACGAAACGGCATCGTCGTCACCACCCGCCGCGACAGGGATGCCTCGAGTGCCTGGAGCAAGGACCCGGCGTCCCAATGTCACCGATCAGGAGGATGTCCGGGAACGTCCTCAACGCTGCCCGAACCGCTTCCGTCATCGATGGACCACCCGCCGGGTGGACGGGCAGTTGAATGACGCCCGGCAGACTGACCGAAGACCCCGGATGCTCGACCACGACTACCCGCCGCCCCGCGTGATCCATCTTGTTCATCATCGTGTACGCCGTGACCTGCTTGCCGCTGTCCGCCGGTCCGCTCGCAATCAAAATGCCGTGACTGCGAGAGATCGCAGCCTCGACCCGCCTTAAATTGCCGCCCTCGAGGCCTAATGTGTCGAAACCAAGGAAGACTGACGCAGGGTCAATGATCCGCGGCGCACAGCTCTCACCCCACACGGTGGCGACCGCGCTGACGACAATATCGATCGATCGTTTCGCACCAATCTTCATCTTGATCCGGCTATCCTGCGGCAACCGCTTATCGGTAACGTCTAGCTGTGCCATCCGCTTCAGTCGCTCGATGAGGGCTGCCTGCAAACGCTGGTCATAGTGGGCGATTTGCCGGATCAGCCCATCGATCCTGAGCGTGAACAGCCCCTGTGGGGGTTCAATGTCCACCCCCGTGCCAACAAGCAACGATGTCCAGAAACATCATCGCAGCGCCCCGCTTGATACCGTTCATGAGCACCAGATCCACGGCACACCGGATGAGATCTTCATCGGCGAGCGTCTCGGACCCTGGCTCTTCATTAATCCCCGCCGCCAACGCTCCGATAAGGGGCGCCGGACTGACCGCCAGGTCGATCTAGGGCCCGTCACCCCGCAGAAACCGCGCCACTTCCGCTTCTGTGAAACGCCACTGCCGACCCGCTTTGAAGCCCTTGATGCGTCCCGATCGCAGCCACCGATAGAACGTCCCGCGCGTTGTCGCGAGCCGGCTGATGGCCTGTTGCATGGATAAAAGTTCGCCCGAATTTTCGCTGTTCACCTGATTCTCCCTTCAACAAAGCGCTTGCTGAGCGCGACGGCAATAGAAGGTGTATCTTCACCTACCTTGTGGTCGCAACGCTTACCTTGAACCTCACCCCACACAACGCGCATCGACAGAAAAAAGAAAGGAAAGACAATGAAAGCAGCAGTGTTCCACGGTCCACGAGACATTCGATGTGAAGAAATCGAAAAACCGGTTCCAGGCGACGGCGAGGCTCTGCTTCGAGTGCACGCTTGCGGCATCTGCGGGTCAGACCTGCACACCTATCGCCATGGCATGTTCGAGGGTCTCGGCGCACCCGTTAGCGATGACGAGGCCGACGGCCGCGTCATGGGCCATGAGTTCAGCGGAGAAGTGGTTGAGGTGCGTGGTGCGAGCCCCCTCTCGGTCGGCGACCGGGTGTGCGCGGTCGGCATGGGCGGGAATGCCGAGTACATCACCATCACCGAAGGGATGTCAGGCCTTGCACGGGTTTTCTCGGATGAACGATCTTTCGAGGAAGCAGCGACTACCGAACCTCTTGCGACCTCACTGCATGCGGTCAACATCGCCGATCCACAAAACGGCGAAACCCATGCGATCCTCGGCGCCGGCATCATCGGTCTGGGTGCGCTTCAATGCATCAAGGCGAAGGCGCCAGACGCTCGCGTAATCGTCGTTGATCTGTCCGACAAACGCCTCGCCATGGCGACTGAACTTGGCGCTGATCTTGTCTTTAATGCGAGCTCGGGCGATCCGGTCAGCGGGATCCTGGATGCTACCGGCAGCGAGGATCTCGGCTTAATCAATGCCCGCTCCGGCGGCGTCGACGTCGTCTTTGACTGCGCCGGAGCCGGCAAGAACTCGAAGGGCACCACGGTTCTCTCCCAGGCGATCGACATGGTGAGGTTCGGCGGCAAGGTGGTCGTCGTTGCCGTCTTCGAACGCGCCATCGAAGTCGACATGAACATTGTTGTCAGAAAAGACATCGCAATCCACGGCTCCTGGGCATGGCAGCCTGCCGAATTCCTCGAAGCGGGGGAGTTGATCGACAGTGGCAAGATTGATCGGCGCCCGCTGATATCACATCGATTCGGACTGAACGATGCCTCTGATGCCTACGAGACCCAACTCCAGGCCGAAGCGGCGATCAAAGTAATGATCACGCCATAATGCTTGAAAAGCCTATGGGATCATTTACCCCTGACAAGGAGAACCGATGCCTGCAGATAAGGAAGAGTTGTGCCTGAAGACCCTATGCCTCCTGAGGATCTATGCCTGAAGACATAGTTGACGTACTGATTGTCGGGGCCGGCGCCTCGGGTGCCGCATTTGCATGGAGCATTGCCGACACCCGCATGCGTGTCATGTGTATCGAGCAAGGCGACTGGATGAACCAGGCCGACTATCCAACCAACCGCCGTGAGTGGGAGATGCTGCGTGCGACTGAAACGTCCATCAGCCCCAATCATCGGCGCCATGCACCCGATTATCCGATCAACGATACGGATGACTCGCCCATCTCGGTCGCCAACTTCAATGCCGTTGGCGGTAGCACGATCCTGTACTCCGCGCATTTCCCACGCTTTCATCCGTCGGACTTCAAGGTCAAGACGTTGGACGGGGTCGCCGACGACTGGCCAATAGACTATGAAACACTCTGGCCGTATTACGCCGAAAACGATCGCATGATCGGCGTGTCGGGCCTCGCAGGCGACCCGGCCTACCCGCCCAAGACCCCCACGTGCCCACCCCTGCCACTCGGCGAGATGGGCAACATCATGGCGCGAGGATTCAACCAGATGGGCTGGCACTGGTGGCCCTCCGATACGGCGATCATCACTGAGGATTACGAGGGTAGAGAGGGCTGCGTCAATCTCGGCCCCTGCAACACCGGCTGTTCCCAGGGCGCAAAATCCAGCGCTGACATTACCTATTGGCCACTCGCCCTACGCAAGGGCGTCGAACTGAAGACCAATTGCCGGGTACGCGAGGTCACGGTTAACGACGACGGCATGGCAACCGGCGTCATCTACTATGACGCGGACGGCAACGAGTGCGTTCAGCGCGCCGAGATCGTCGTGATGGCCTGCAACGGCGTCGGCACGCCACGATTGTTGCTAAATTCCAGGTCCGCCCAGTTTCCGGATGGGCTGGCCAATCGCTCGGGTCTTGTCGGCAAGAATCTGATGTTCCACCCGTGGGGCGGCGTTCAGGGCAAGTTCGAGGAAGGCATCGACTCCCACCTCGGCCCACAGGGTTGCTGCATCCTGAGCCAGGAGTTCTACGAGACCCGACCCGAGCATAACTTCGTGCGCGGTTTCGGTTTTCAGGTCTCGCGAGGCTCATCGCCCGCGACCACGGCGGTCAATGGTACGGCACGCGGCGACATCCCGTGGGGGAGCGGTCACCACGCAGCGTTCAGGAAACACTTCGGAACCGACATCTCGTGCGGCATCTGCATTGAGGATCTCCCCGAGGAAACCAATTGCGTGACCCTTGACCCGGTCCTGACAGACTCCGATGGGATTCCCGCCCCGCATATCAACTACACGTTGTCCGACAACAGCGAACGCATGCTCAAGTTTGCGCTCGCGCGGGGCCGAGAGGTCATGGAAGCCGCCGGCGCCTGGGACATCGATGCTTACGGACCTATACGCAACGCAGGCTGGCATCTCCTGGGCACCGCGCGAATGGGGACCGACCCAGCAACATCAGTCGTCAACGAATGGGGCAGGAGTCATGACGTAAAAAACCTCTTCATCATCGACGGCAGTGTCTTTGTAACCTCCGCGGCAGGCAACCCAACAACGACGATTCAGGCGCTCGCCCTGTACATTGCAGATAACGTAAAAAAGAACCTCGCTAACCTGTTCGACTGAGCACGGAGCGCGCCACGTCATCTAACGGAAGACATACAGCCGTGGATGCAACTGACTCCCGGGAATTGTTGGCGAGACTGTTGCGACGGATTGAATCGAGGGGACAACGGAACAGCAGCCGACAGGGTTGGAGGAAAACAACGACGATGAGCGACCTGATTCAAACGGACCACCCACTCACCGAACATCAGCGCGCCAATCTTGAGATCGTGCTCGACATGATCATTCCTGCAAGTGATGACGGCCGTATGCCATCAGCGAGAGACGTGGGGTTCGACGTATTCCTGGTGGAGTTTGAGCGCGATGTCGAACAGATAGGCCGGTGCCTCGATCTGATCGAGAACACGACCGGCGAAACACATAACCAGCCGTTCGCAGAACTGGGCGCCGGAGCAAGACAAAGTCTCATCGAGGAACTGCGCCACCGCGCACCTGAGCTTTTCGGTCATCTGACCCGGGAGCTGATGTATTGCTACTACATGGACGACGGCGTGCTGAGCCGCCTCGGCATGAAGCCAGGTGCGCCATTTCCGGATGGCAACACGGTTGTGCCAGGCGACCTCACGCTGCTCGACCCGGTGCGAGCCAGAGGCAAGATCTGGCGCGACACCTGAGGCCTCGCCCCACACTCCCCAAAAGGTCCTTCCTGACAAGCTCTTTTCAACACGCCTGCACAAGCGGCATGTGAAGGCTGGCCGTCGGTGCTTCGTGCTGGCCAGGCGTTTGATTCACGTCAACACGCGTTCCGGCAAGCCCGTTTGTGCAGACATGCACATCCACGGCATCTGCCCCCTGAAAACAATCTCGTGTAAGCCAGGTCTGAGTTTATGGCGCGTCGGCGAGGTGATCGTTCAGAGCGTCATGGGGACCGTGCCCAACGTGGCAGACACAGGTGGCGGTCTACCGCGTGGCGCAGTAGCATGGTTGTGTTTTGGGGCCCTTCTTGGGGCCGTGCCGCTGCAAAGGATGTCTCGGCATCTGCAGAATGACGAACTAGGCGTGCGGTTCTTAACGGCGCCCGGTCTGTTGATAGCAAGCGTCCTCGATCAGGAAGCTTGCCTTATCAACCATGGGAGGTGCACGAGGCCATGCGTCCGAGCTACAGGTATCGAGTTGGGAATGCGCAGATAGCAACATATCGTCCGGTCGACGCGGACGGCCATCAGACGTAACCAATGCGAGAAGAGACATGCGCAAAAGGAGCCTCCTCACTCAACTGATGACGAGATCGGTGCAGGCGGCGTTGATGCTCACCCTCGTCATCCGGAACGACACTTACGCGACACTCAGTGATGACGTTGGCGGGCCATTCGACCTGCTGGACTCAAGCGTCTCGAGCATTCCGCCGGAAATCCTGCACACGTACGAGGAATACCTGTCCCACGTGCGCAAGAATAAGCCAGACAAGGCGATAGAGAGTGCAGCTCGCATGCGCGACCAGTTCGCTGACGTTTACGGCGAAAACAGTCCAGTGATGCACGCACCGACGACATTCCTCGGCATGGTGCAGATCGACAACGAGAAGACATCCGACGGTCTTGTGACCCTGCAGCGTTCGGTCAACTTGATTGAGGCCGTCTACGGCAATTTTGCCTTCCGCATGGTCGCGCCCTTACGCGCCATCGCCGTCGCGCACGAGCGGCTCGGTGACCGCGCGTCGGCGGTCAATAATCTGCAGCGCGCCCAACATCTGACCCACCGGCAAGGCGGGGTCTACGCAGAAGACCAACTGCCCATCGTCGACCAGCTCATCACGCTGCAGGAACAAGCCCGAAACACGACACTTGTCGACACGCTCGCGTCATTTTATCTGCGTGTGCACGAGGACCTCTATGGTGAGGATGATCCGCGCGTAGTCCCGGCCCTCTTGCGTTCCGCGCGATTGATGACGGACCGGGGCACAGCGACTCCGGGACTGCGCATGCGCCAGCCGACAACGCGACTGCAACCCGCGGAGGAAGACGATTCACCCAAGTTACGTTTGACGCGAAACGGCTTCGTCGTTGACCGTAAACCAGGCGCAGCAAAAACTCCGCAGACCGCTGCCCAGCAGGTCCGTCGTCCGCCAACGAGTCCACTGAAGAGGACTCGTTACTTCAACACCGCCTACAAATACTACGATCGGGCGATCCGCATAATTGAAGACAGCTATGGCGGCGACAACCTGCGCCTCGTCGCACCACTGCGTGGGCTTGCCCGGGCCAAGTTTCAGCGCGCGTTTGGCGGACCTGTTCCGACCCATGCGCTGGGGCTCAAAGGTGCCTCGACCGACGCAATGCGCCGTATCGCGAACATCGTCAGCGAGCACCCGGCCTCTGACGTCCGGGACATTGCCAACTCGATTGTTGACCTGGCTGATCTGTACACCATCTGGAACGATTCACGCGCAGATGCTGCCTATAAGGAGGCCTGGGATGCGATCCCGGGCGAACCCCGCTACGACATGCTGCGGGCAGAATTGTTCGGCGAACCGACGCTCATATACCCACGAAGGATCGGCAACCGATTGAAGGAGCGATACTGGAACCGAGATCGAGACAACTATGTTGAGCTTGGCTACATTGTCCGCGCAAACGGTCGGGCCCGGCGCTTCGAGACGCTGGAAAGCACAGTCGGCGCACGTGCTCGCCACCGATTGCAGAGCAAACTCACGCGCGCACGCTTCCGGCCACGCGTCGTTAACGGCGAAGTCGTCCGGACCGAGGGCCTCGTCTTCAAACACAAGTACGAGGTTTACTGACCCGTTGTAGTCCCAACAATTGTCATTGTTGGCAATTGTTGGGAGTCGGTTTGCGAGCTAGAGTTCCTGTCCCAACAATTGTCATCCTGACAATTGTTGGAAGTTGGTTTGCAAGCAAACCTCGCATTCTCTTACAGATAAAGAGGCATGCAGAAAGAGGCTTGCAGAAAATGGCGGTGCATCCCTGCACCGCTCGCCAGTGCCCGCCCCAGAACGGAGTTCTGGGGCAGGCACGAGCTAGCCAGCACTCAAACCCGGTAGCCCGCCTCGGTCAGCGGCATGATCCGAACGCGGTCACCCGTTGC